>OAZY01000034.1_pt1 | contig 180800 bp, 134 predicted proteins | sample 1494931 | NCBI WGS metagenome assembly OAZY01 (sample SAMEA2579921, study PRJEB22360) | human gut metagenome | biome: human gut; feature: human-associated habitat; material: faeces | place: Denmark | collected 2008/2010 | reverse complement strand
ACCTCTAATTCCAGAGGAATTATGGAAAGACGCCAAACATGCAACCTTTTCCGCCGGGTTCCTCCTGTCAGGGGAGTTTTGATAGTCACGGTAACGGAACGTGATGTTCTCGTCCTCTATCGCCGTGATTTTATATTAGCTCAGGCACGCCCTTTTGGAATACCGCCCGATATATTGTATCACTTGTTCGGGCATTTCCAGAGGTGGCTCCAGATGGACAATCCACTGCTTCTTGTTTACCACATGTTTGATAAAGCTCATGAACTCCATGCGGTTGCGGAAGTCATGTTTGAGCTTTCCGTTGTCGAACAACTCTATCAGAGCCTTATCGAACGTGTGTTTGAATATGCTTCTGATGAAAGCGTCATTCACCTTTGACCTTTCCGGAACGACAATCCTCCCGTTCCCGTCAATGCCGCCCCATGACAGGATCATGTGCGTGTGGACATGGTACTGCTTGGTTTCTCCATAGGTATGCAGTACGGCTATCACGCCCATTTTCAACCCGAAAGCCTTCATCATCCAGATTTTCAACGCTTCCGCCGACGTGCGCATCATGATGTTGAGTATTTCTTTCTTGTTGCGCTTCACCAAGTCAAGCAACACATGGGGCAGGGTCATCACCACGTGGCGGTGAGGGACACGCAACAGCTTGTCTTTCATGCGTACCGCCCATTTGAGCGTGTCACGTCAGCCGCATGTGGGGCAGAAACGGTTCTTGCAGCTATGATAGACTTCCCGGATTTCGCCACCTTCGGGACAGGCATAAGTATCTATCCCCAAAGCGGCGGTATGGCATACACGGATGGCGTTTGCCGCCTTGTATTGTTCGGGGGTGATATACTCTGCCGGATGCTGGGCGTACTCGTCCCACCAACGGTTGAAATAGTCCGCCAAACGGTACTTCTTTTCAGTGCCGCAGCCTTCCGATTGTTCCGATATGTCGAGTAAATCTATCATTTATTGTTTTTGTAACTCTTTGTTATACAGTTTAATAGTGACTTTAAGGCCTTGAACGTATAGCTAACAAACATATTATCGGCTTTCAGCAATAATGTTTCGTTAAGGTAACTCGGCATACGTGTTAAAGCCTTAATAATTAATTGTGCGTCATCTCGTTTTAGTTGTTTGGAAGTAACTGTAAAAACAGTCCTGTATTCCCCAATTTCCTGTTACAATATAAATTCTTTGTAAAAATTATCTATTATACAATAAGTTTTGCAACTTTAGGTTCTGAGAATATAGTGGCAATCGCTTAAATGCTATAATCAATTACTACAAAATTATTTTTTTTGATGTTATATTCCTAATTAACAATATATTATATTTATTTCATATCAACAAATGTTAGTTAAGTAAAGCGTTTGTATTATGAATGATAATTTTTCATTTGATTTGGGATTGGCAAGAATTATTATTTTCTCATTATTTCCAATAGGCATAGATTGTTTTAAAAAACAAGCAAGTTAATGCTTACATAAAAAGTCGTTTTATTTTATATTATATTATTGGTTTCTTGCTCCTGATTTCTATTTGGTTTATTGGAAATGAATTTATTCAATGTGGATATCTATGATTATCTCATTATTTGTAACATATCATTAGTGCCTCATTAAGATTGGGACAAATTAAACATTAAATAAACTTGGTCCATTTGGTCCAAATCGTTCTTTTTCATGTTGAAATTTAGTTTTATTAAAGAGATCTTTCAGATGAGTTTTATCTGTCAATGAGATACTAAATATTTGTAGCACTTCGTATGTACTTCTATCCAGTTTCATATCGTGTTGAATGATTGCCACCAAAAAACAGTAAGTGCATATTGCAGCATATATCTGTATTCGAACAGCATTCTCTGTAGTCCCCTAAAATTTTTTGATTTTAAGATGCTGCTTTAGCCATTTGAAAAACAGCTCTACCTGCCAGCGATTTTTATAAAGTTCAGCAACTTGCAGTGCAGATATATGCGTGGCATTGGTTATGAATGTAAATTCTCGCTCTTGTTCTTCATCCCTATATTTAACCAGTCTAAGCGGCTCCAGATAATATTGTTTATGATGGAATCCGGTCGGAAGTATGCTTGCGTCTGAAAGTACGTTCGTAGGCAACCTACGTTTCCATTTGATGAATTTTTGCTCTGACAATGAAATAGGCTTCAATCTGATGAATCTTATACAGCATCTTGAAGTTGTTATAACCTCGGTCAAAGATGTAATAAGAACCCGGTTCATAAGGAATTTCAATCATAGCTTTAGAATCGTGTACGGATGCTTCCGTGATACGAAAGAAGACAGGGATTTGTGTTTCTACATTATATAATGTATGCACCTTGATACCCCCTTTCTTCTTGCGGAATTTAACCTATCAAAAAACAGAAAGACACAGGTCAATAGTTGTCGAGTCGAAAACATAAGCGTTACCGCCAAGTTTGAAAATGTGATTAACACGCTTTTGTCGTGCTTCACTAACAAGGTAGTAAACGTATTCTTCAAAGATATGATAGTCTCTATCTTGATTTGCTCGTGCCAGCGATGATTTTGATACGTTTTTATCCATTCCTAAATGATAACATTTGGAATGATGTGCTTCAAGCGCAACTATTAAATCTCGCAGACTTTCACGATTAGAAAGTTGACTGAACATCAGAGCAAGTAGTTGATTCCAGCAGGTAAAATGCTTCACATATTTGTTACTATCATACTTGGCTACAATGCGGTTAAACTTACTTCAATTCAGAAACGAAGCCAATTGAGCAAAAACGTATTTGTCTTGGAACATATACTATCAAATTTATCAGATGCAAAGCTACAAATTCAAGTTCGTTCGCTCGAAAGTCATCTGTAACTAACTAAATTTCAAATATTTCAAAGAACTATTTTAGATTTTAATGGGACAGCAATGACTTAGCATCATAAATAAAAAATAACTTTCATTAGCAGCAACGCTTTTCATACTTGACAGAATTTCTTAAGCTGAACCAAACAAAAAGATATTGCACATTTCTTTAGTCTTTTACCTTGGAATACTAGCCACATTCGCCCTATACGTCTTTTTTTATCTGAGATTGACTGTAAATCTGGAAACATCCACAATACCGGATTGGAATTCTTCTTGTAGTAAGCAGAAAGAGTAGTTCTCATCAGCCTATATTTATGTTATATTTGTTGTTTAATAATTATTAACTATTTGTACCAAGATACAGGTTTTTAATATAAAATATGATTAAGAGTAAGCAATAGTGTATCCCAACCTACAAAATACTTCTTTCTAATTGACAAAAAGAAATTTTTGCAGTGCGTAAAGTTTAAAACATTTTTTATGTTTTTATTTTGTACGGTTAATAATCAAAATAATACTATAAATTTGCACATCTTTTTTAATATAAACTAAAATGAAATAATGAGTCATTTTATTGAATATTCTAATAATATATTTGATGTTACGTTGACTGTTTGGAGAAACGTTAAACGAAGAGACAAGATGTAACAAGTGTGTTCATCCATTTTTCGCATACTATAGTAATATAACATGAAAAGAATTATATACATTTAAAAACAATCCATTTATATCATTAACTTAAAAATCAGAGATGAAAAGAGTAATTCTTTTGTTCGTTTCTCTTGTTGTGATGGCATTCCAATTGCTTTTCGCCCAAAGTTTTACGGTTAAAGGTAAAGTCATTGCCGAGGAAGGCAATGAACCGTTGATTGGAGTGGCCATCATGCAAGAGGGTACTAATAATGGTGTGATTACCGACATAGACGGTAATTACTCCATTGAGATCAAAGGTGTTGCGCAGGCTACTTTGGTATATTCGTACATTGGTATGCAGCAGCAACAGCACGTAGTGACTCCACAGACACACAAGCTGGACATCACGCTGAAAAGCGATGCACAGCTGGTGGACGAAGTAGTGGTAGTGGCCTACGGAGTTCGTAAAAAAGGAACGGTAACCGGTTCTGTTTCTACAGTGAAATCAGAGAAAATAGAAAGCGTACCGACTGCCGGTTTTGACCAAGCATTGCAGGGACAGACTCCAGGCTTGATGGTTATGTCCAACTCGGGTGAGCCCAGCAAAGCTGCCACTTTCCAACTCCGTGGTACCAACTCCATCAACTCAGGAACTTCGCCCTTGTTCATTCTGGACGGTGTACCTATCTCCAGCAACGACTTTAACACCATCAGCCCGAGCGACATTGAAAGCATCTCGGTGCTGAAAGATGCGTCTTCAACGTCAATCTACGGTGCCCGTGCTGCCAACGGTGTGGTGGTGATAACCACTAAACGCGGTAGAGCCATGGATAAGGCACACGTCACGTTGCGCACCCAGTGGGGTATCTCCCAGCTGGCCAAAGGCGAATGGAATTTGATGAACACTGCTGAACGCATTCAGTTTGAAAAAGAAGTGGGTTTGGACTCCGGACAGGATTACGACCTGCTGAGCAAGACCGATGTTAACTGGAGAGACATGGTGTTCAACGACAATGCCATGCTGCAGAACTACGACCTTTCTATCAGCCGCGCTACCGAGAAATTGAACTACTTCGTTTCAGGAAGCTTCTACGACCAGGACGGTATTGCCCAAGGTTCTATCTTCAGTCGCTACTCTATCCGTGCTAATGCCGAGGTTAAGGCCAGTAACTGGCTGAAAGTGGGTACCAACTCCATGGTTGCTTATGAAGAAGTGGAGCAGGCCGATGCTGGTTCTTACAGCCTGTCATCACCGATTTCTGCCTGCCGCTTCATGCTTCCCTACTGGAATCCTTATAATTCGGATGGCTCATTGGCTACCAATGCCAACGGTGGATGGACCGGTACTACTGTGAACCCTATCGAATGGATGGACAATAACCCGGTTACTAATAAGAAATATAAGGTATTGAGTGTGCTCTTTGCCGAAGTGACTCCGATAGAAAATCTGACCTACCGCATACAGTTCGGTGCAGACTTTACGCACTCCACCGGATTCATGCAGTCATTCCCCAGCTATCAGCTGAACAACGGTCTGGGTGCAGCCGGACGTCAGTCGAACGACATTCTGAACTTGACCATCACCAATACGCTGAACTACAAGTTCGATATCAACTGCGACCACCACTTCAACGTGATGCTGGGTCAGGAAGGTATCGACTACCGGGCAGAAGGATTCACCCTGACCACCCGCAACCAGAACAACGACTACCTGACCAACATCAGTTCCGGTACACGGGCATCGAGTTGGCAGGATAGCAGTTCAGCTTATTCGTATGTATCTGTCTTCGGCCGTGCCGAATATAATTATGCCGACCGTTACTATGCCGACCTGAGTCTCCGTGCCGATGCTTCTTCCCGTTTCGGCAAGGATCACCGCTGGGGACAGTTCTGGTCAGTAGGTTTAATGTGGAACGCCAAGAAAGAGCTCTTCCTGAAAGATGTGAAGTGGCTGCATAATGCACAGGTGTCGTTCAGTACAGGAACTTCCGGTAACTCTGAAATCCCGAATTTCGACCATCTGGCACTTGTGAGTGGCGGACGGACCTATATGGACACAGCCGGTATCGCACCGCAGCAGAAAGGGAACGAAAAACTGAGCTGGGAAACTACCTGGACCACCAACCTGGGATTCCACCTAGGATTCTTCGACCGTGTAAACGTGGACTTGGAGCTCTATCACAAACGCACCAGCGACATTCTAATGGAAGTACCTCAGTCCTATTCTGAAGGCAACAACGGCTACCGCTGGGACAACATCGGTGTGATGACCAACCAGGGTGTGGAGCTGTCCGTGAATGCCGACGTGCTGCGTCTGAGAGACTTTGTGTGGAACGTCAATGCCAACGTGTCGTACAACAAGAATGAAATCAAGGAACTCTATAACGGTGTGCAGGAGTATGAATTGCCCAACACCTCTACCAAATGGGTAGTGGGCCATCCGTACGGAGAATTCTTCATCAACCGTTATGTCGGCGTGAACCCTGCCAACGGCGACCCGCTGTGGTATGACAAAGACGGCAACATCACCACCGAATTCCGCGAATCGGACAAAGTGATGGTGGGTAAGAACTACCTGGCTCCCTGGCAAGGCGGCTTCGGCAGCACCCTGACCTGGAAAGGCATCTCGGTAAACGCACAGTTCAGTTGGGTGGCCGACCGCTGGATGTTCAACAACGACCGCTTCTTTGAAGAAAGTAACGGACTCTATACCGGTTATAACCAGTCCAAGCGTCTGCTCTACGACCGCTGGAAGAAACCGGGCGACGTGACCGACATCCCCCGCTGGGGTGTAACGCCGCAGATGGACTCCCGCTTCCTGGAAGATGCTTCTTTCCTGCGTCTGAAGAACCTGATGATCAGCTATACCTTTCCGCAAAGCTGGATGAAAAAGACGAACTTCTTTACCAACGCACGTATCTATGCGCAGGGGCAGAACCTGCTGACTTTCACCAAGTTCAGCGGACTTGACCCGGAAGCGTTCACCAACATGTATCAGGCACAATATCCCATGTCTCGCCAATACTCGTTCGGTCTGGAACTCTCTTTCTAATCTTTTAATTAATGAAACAACGAAAAATGAAAAATATAAAAACATATCTGCTCATGGCCGCTATGGCATTCAGCACCACTGCCTGCCTGGACAAGTATCCGGATGATATGGTACCGACTGACAAGGCTATCACCACTGTGGATGAAGTAGACCAGGCCGTGATTGGCATCTACTCTTCCTGGCTGAACGGAGCGTTATACAGTGGTTACCTCACCTTGCTGCCCGATATCCAGGTAGACCTGGCTTACGCGGTGAACGGCTACTCCAACCAGTTCGGTAACACTTGGCGCTGGAATATCCTTTCTACCGAACCGGAATATGAATCGGTCTATGCCGGACTCTACACCGTCATTACCCGCTGTAATTTTATGCTGGACAATGTGGACCGCGTACGCCAGAATACCACCAACGATGATGACCTGGACCGTCTGGACCAATACTGCGGAGAAGCATACTTTGCCCGCGCACTGGCTTATTCAGAATTGATTAAACTCTTCTGTAAGGCTTACGACCCGGCTACAGCAGCCAACGAACTGGGTGTGGTACTGAAGTCACACTACGATGGTGACGAACCTACCCTCCGTTCATCACTGGAAGCCTCTTATCAGTTTGTCCTGGATGATCTGGAAAGAGCAGCTGGGTACCTGAAGCTGGAAGATGATTTCGATGGGGTTCTCTACAGTACACCTTACTTCTGCGAATACACCATCTATGCACTCCGTGCACGTGTGGCTCTCTACATGCAGAACTGGAAGGACGCTGAGAAATACGCTTCCAAGGTGATCGACAGCAAATACTACAAACTGTCTAGTGTGAACGATATGATAACCAGCTCACAGAACGCTTATCAGTATATGTGGTCGAACGACGAGAGTACCGAGATTATCTGGAAAGTGGGAATGACAGTCAGCAACTACGGAGGCGCCTTGGGGCAGGTCTTCTTCAACTACGACTTTCAAAGCTTTAAGCCCGACTATGTACCGGCAACTTGGGTACTGAACCTCTATTCAGAACAAGACCTGCGCTTTGCAGCCAACTTCGTGACACAGCCTACCGGTTATCCGCATGGATTGCAGTGGCCGTTGGTAGCCAAATACTTCGGAAATGAATCCTTTATGGCTCAGAACATGTTGCATGTCTGTATGCCGAAAGTGTTCCGTCTGTCAGAGCAATACCTGATCCGTGCAGAGGCCCGCGCCAATCAGAAGAATTACAGCGGTGCCGGCAAAGATCTTAGCGATTTACGTCGTGCTCGTTTCCAAGGCGGTAACGGAAACATCTCTGTAAGCGAACAGAATTGGCTGGAAATTATCGAAGAAGAACGTGTACGCGAATTGTATATGGAAGGCTTCCGCCTGCAAGACCTGAAACGCTGGCACAAAGGCTTCGAACGCAAACCGCAGGAACAATCACTGGCCAACGGTAGCTCGTTGAAGATTGAAGCAGATGATGTACGCTTTGTATGGCCCATTCCGAAACACGAGCTGGAATCACCGGGTAGCCAGATTCAGCCTAACGAGAGCAATAAATAAGAATAGATTCATCATTTATAAAGTATAAGTATAACAATGAGAAAGATAAACTACGGACTGATGAGCATGCTGGCACTGCTGATGTGCGCCATCACCAGTTGCGGCGATGCAGAGCGCCCCAGCTACGACGGTCCAAACTATATCCTGTTCTCGGATACGCTCACTGTACTGGCCGTACAGAACAATGAAGAAGTCTTCGACATTCCTGTGGCCGCTACAGAAGCCTGCAGCTATGACCGCACGGTAGCCGTGGAGGTTATAGACAAAAAGAGCAATGCCATTGAGGGAAAACACTACACCATTGAATCAAACACCATCACTATCAAGGCCGGTGAACGGGCTGCCAACGTACGCATCCGCGGTAATTACGATGCCATCGCAGCTACTGACTCGCTGGGGCTTACCCTGCGCTTGCTCACACAGAAAGCTGACCAATGGGATTTGTATGACAAGAGCTATGAAGCCAAGGTAATCCTGCAGAAATGCTGTCCGTTCGATATCAACCTCTTCAACGGATATGCCGTGCTTACTTCTACATATATGCAGGAATTTATGCCTAACGTAGACAACCGTTTGATTAAGGCAGTCATCGATCCCGAAGAAGAAAACACCGTTATTATGAAGGACTTCTTCTACGACGGCTACGATGTGAAAATCCGATTCACTACAAACGACATTCTGAATCCGCTGATTGAAATGGATGAACAGACCTTTGCCTCTACAGCCGAAGCTTTCGGTACCAATTATGGCGACGGCTATCTTCACCTCTATCAGCCTAGCAGCGGTGTATCTTACTACAGCACCTGCGAACAGTTCATCTTCCAGTACTTCACGCTGTATGTACCGGGCATGGCTGGTAACAATGTAGTAGGCACCTTTGCCAGCGCTATCGAATGGGTAAGCGCAGACGAAGCCAAGAGACTTTATCTGGAAGGCAGCATACTGGTATCTGAAACGGTGAAAACAGATTTTGAGAAGAAATAATATACTAGAAACAAAAAACATAGAATAAGATGAAAAAGAACAAATTTACGTTGGGATGGTTCTTCATCAGTCTGCTGATGGCTTTTGCCGTAACAGCTTGCGATGACGATGATGACAACGTGGCAAACGTTAGTTTTCCTGAAAAGCAAACGATTGGCGGTGTTGTAAGTGAAACGAAGAATTTGACATTTGATGCTGTAGCCGACTGGACACTAACATCTTCCAGTACATGGTGCTATTTTATTACGGAAGAAATCCCAGCTACCAAAGCTGCAGAGGGTGTGAAGGAATATTCCATTTCGGGCAGGGCGGGTAAACAAACCGTAACCATCGGCATCTCTGACGAAGGTCAGGACTATGATAATGCAACCGTTGCTTCCATCATCATCAACATGAACGGACAGGAAGCTGTGTTGGCTGAAGTAACCCGTAATGCAGCCGGACGCACGTTCAAACTCTATAAAAAAGGTGAAGGCGATGAATGGGTAGAAGTATCTGCAGAAGAAGGTATCGAAGCCGGTTACAGTGACTTCAATACATATAAAGCAATAGCAAACTTCCGTTTTTCAGCTACTAACCGTCCTGAATGGCTATCTATCGAAGGAGGTTCCATAGTAGGCTCTGCCAATCAGGAGGTAGAATTCGGTATCAAGGTAGTAGAAAATCGCCCGGACTTCAGTAAATATGCACAGGTAGGCAATATCAACTTTCAGGATGAAGAAGGTAAGTGCGTATTTACCTATTCTGTAAATTACAAGGGTATGAATCCGGAAGCGATGAACTATGAAGGTCCGAAGCCTTGGAATTGGGAAGTTTCACTTGATGGTAAAACCTTCATTCAAACTAACCAAGGCATCTCTGGCAACAGCGAATCTAATAGCTATAATAAATTTGTTGAATTCACTATTATAGCTTTCAATGACGAGTTCTATCCTATTTATGTTGAAGAATATGCGGATTGGCAAGGCAATGCCGGTTATGAATATTTTTTAGCTGACGATGAAGATGCTTGGATGAACCTTGAGGTTAAAGATCCTAAAACAGGTAAAGCTAGAGTTACTGTTCATCCTTTAGATCCGGAGGAAAGTGATATTGAAGAACGCACAGGCTATGTATTTGTGTTCCCCAAAGCGTTATATGATAAAATTGCAGAGGATCCTGAAAACGAAGATTTCGGATTGTTTGTAAGCAATGCTTCTAGTGAAGAAGGTATACCGGCTCAGAAAGAGTTGAGGTATGAATATACAGAAAGCAACTTACTGATGAATTTCATCCAGAAAAAGCAGAAGGAATCAGGCGGTGGGGAAGAAGAAAAGGCTATAGAAATCATCAGTCAGCACTGGGAAAGCTATGGTCAAACAGTAGAATGTACAGAAATAACAGGTGATGAAGCTGAGCCCTACAAAAGTGAATGGCAAGCAGCGAAAGTATTCACTGTAAAAGCCAGTACATGTCGATCTGTAAGAATAAACGTTCCTTTTGACGTTGATTCATTTGCAGCAGAATTAAATAAACAAGATGTTACAGATACATATTGCGCTGCTACAGAAGATGGTACTACAACAGCTATTGATCTTTGGAATTGTCAAGACATCGAAAGTGAACTTACCGTAGTAATTAGAGATGCTATGTGGCAAAAAGTTACCGTACTGCTAGTTCGTCCGTAAAATGAAAAAATAAAAAAATAAATGAACAAATATATTTCATTCTTTAAAACGTTCTTTGCTCCGTTGTTTATTTGCCTGATAGCAATGACAACGGTATTCACCGGTTGCTCTGATGACGATGACGAATTGCAGCAAACCGCCTTCGGCTATGTGCAGTTCAAAATTTACAAGAGCGCATCGGCTGCTACCAAGGGAATAGAGACGAGAGGCACCGACATGCTGGATAAGCTGGATGATGCCAAGAAAATCAAGGTGGTGATGCTGTATGACGGAAACACCATTGAACAAACCTTGATGCTCAACAGCTATAGTGCTGAAAATGCGGAGTTTGGCCTGCGCAGTGACAAACTGGAACTGCTGGCAGGTAACTATAAACTGATTGGTTATTATCTGTACGACAAACTGGATAACGAGATTTATGCCGGTACACCCAGCAATTATAAGTTTAACGTAGTGGCTGGCGGACTGAAAGTACAGGAACTGTTTGCCGATGCTGTAGCTCGCGGATTGGTCAACTTTAAACTTATTAAACACGGCTTGCCGGAAACTGAAGCAGCATCTCGCGCCAACGGTTATGAAGATTATCCGTTCTCTAATATCAAGGGTATCAACATCACGGTAAAGAACCTCTTTACACAAGAACTGACTACCATTGAAAAAGTGGAAGTGAAGTATGTGGAAAATTTGAAAGACGGTTATGCTCTCTGTGACACAACCGTGTGGTTGAAAACAGGCAGCTACCAGATTAGCTCTTATTCTACTTACTCTGATAAGAAGTGCGATTCCGGCAAATTGCTGGAAATAGCTACCGTGCCTACTTCAGAAACTTTCTTCGTGAAAGATAACGAAGAGTCAGAAGCCACTGTACCCATCCAGTTGAGTGCAACAGCTGAATATTTGAAGGACTACATGGCACTGAAAGAGATCTGGGAAAAACTGAACGGACCCAACTGGAAATACTACGGTGAAGCAGCTCCTATGGGTTGTAACTGGAACTTCGATAAGGAAATCGATATGTGGGGTGACCAGCCGGGCGTACAGTTACTGGACAACGGTCGTGTGGCATCACTCGTAATTTCCGGATTCGGTGCCGAAGGTGTAGTGCCCGATGCTATCGGACAGCTGACTGAACTGCGTATTCTGAACCTCGGTGCTCACGATGAACTCATCGGTGGACACCTGTTTGAAGGCGTAGGAACTTCAATGACCCCGGAACAGCGTCAAAGAATCCGCATGGATTATGAACAGAAATTCCTGTATCGCGACATCCGCGAGAATCTTTCACAAATTCTGATTGACGGTATTAATGCCAACCCTAACTTCAAACCTATCAAGAAGAGCAACCGCATTGACAAGAAGGACGTACAGTTCGGTAACCTGACCAACAACATCAGAGGTATCTCTAAAGCCCTGATGCGCTGCACCAAGCTGGAGAATTTTTTCATTGCCAACTCACCGATTGTGGTAGATAACTTCTGCGAAAAATTGCTGGATGAGGAAACTTCTGTTTACCGCAAAGCTTTTGAAGAAGAAGAAACTGCGTGGAGCTGGAATAACTTTACCATGCTGACCGATATGGAAATCTACAACTGCTCACAGCTGACCTCGCTGCCGATGAACATGCTAACAGAGTTGCCGGAATTGCAGATGTTGAACGTGGCTTGCAACCAAAGTATTGAAGGTGACAATTTGCTGGAAAACTGGAATAACTTCATCGACGGAAAGAGCGGCGAGAAAATTCAGGTGCTCTATTTGGGGTACAACAAACTGACTGAAATGCCCGAACATGAACAGTTGAAGAAGATGGTGAAATTGGGCTTGATTGACTTAACCAACAATTTCATCACAAAGGCAAACGCTTTCGGTAAGGAAATTAATCTGACCAAGGTTTATCTGGACTACAACCAAATCACTGAAATCGAGGCGGTAGATGGTTACTTCTGCGGATATTATGACATGGAATCATTCACTTGTACTTACAACAAGCTGACCGAAATGCCTGATATTTTCAACGCAAAATCCAAGTATGTCATCGGCTCTGTCAGCTTTGCACACAATGAAATAACCGGTATGCAAAACGGTGACAACCACCGTGGTGTGAACACCAACAATCTGGATTTGTCGTACAACCACCTGGAAAAATTCCCTGGAGTGATCATCAAAAAAGGTTCTCCGCTGGGCATCTTGATTCTGCAGGCCAACGGTATGAATACTATTAAGGAAGGTGACCTGGTAGGGCCGAACTCTCACCTGCTGACCAGTCTCGACTTCCAGTTCAACAAACTGAAAGAGATTCCTTTTGAAGATTTCGTACCGGAAAACATGCCTTATATCTATGGTATAGAATTCAGCTACAACCGGTTCGCTGAATTCCCGGTTGCTCCGCTGAACTGTAAAGGCCTGACCGTATTTGGTATCCGCCATCAACGTGATGAAAACGGTAATCGCTGCTTAAGCCAATGGCCTACCGGCTTGTATACTTGCCCCAGCCTGATGGCCTTCTTTATCGGTTCTAACGACTTGCGCAAGATTGAAGATACCATTTCACCGTATATCCGTATCTTTGAAATCAAGGACAATCCGAACATTTCTATTGATTTGACTCAGGTATGTCCGTATATCCAAGCAGGTCAATACCAACTGATTTATGACAAGACGCAGAACATTCAGGGATGCGATTATTTATTGGATTAAATAAAAAAGGAAAATGAAACATTTACTTAAAATAGCATTAGGATTAGTCCTCTGTCTGTGTGTGTTCACCGCTTGCGATGACGACGACAACGCTGCTGTCAGCGGCTTCAGCCTGAGCAAGACTGAAGTGGCTGCCAATGCAGAAGGAGGCAAGGAGACGGTCTCCGTAAGCTCGGAAGGCGAATGGGTGGCCAAATCATCCGAACCGTGGCTGAACATTTCGCCGGCCAACGGTTTCGGCAACACAGAGTGTGTCATCACCATTGACGAGGCTCTGAAGAACGAAGTGCGTGAAGCAGAAATCCGCTTCATACCGAAAGGACAAGCTCCCAAGGTAATCACAGTAACCCAGTTGGGTTATGGCAAAATGATTCACGTTAAAGAGACGGAAGTTAGCCTTAAAGCTTCAGACGTGTATGCCAAGCGATATTTTGAAGCTATCATCACTGCCAATGTTTCTTTTAAGATTGACTACGAATGGCTCACTACAACAGAAGGAGGTGTGAAACTGGAAAACTGGATTTCTCTGGAAAAGAAGAATGAACCGGTATTTAATTTGGAAAGCGCCCGCCCTCAAACCTACAAGGTACGCTTTGACTGGAAGATGAACCCGGAATGGATAGAGCGTCAGGCTAAAATTAACTTCATTCCTATGGAGCAGGACGGAAAATCAGCCGATGAGGTAGCGATTACTCCGATTCTGGTAACTCAGGCTGCTTCGCCGGTAATTACTGACGACCGTGCCGGAGACTCACTGGCTGTCCTAACCATCCACGAACGTCTGGCTTCGGATATCACTATCAATTCCAGCGAAAATATGATGTATTGGGATAACGTGACCTTATGGAAACGGACAGACAAGGGACTGCCGGGGCCGGAAGCTGTAGACCGCGTTCGTTCAGTGAACTTCGGTACCGTTACCATCAAAGAATCTCTTCCGCAAGAAGTGAGATACCTGAAGTATCTGGAAACATTCCAAGTATACGGTAATGCCAACACCATGCTGCTGAACATCGATCTGGAAAATCATATTTGCGAACTCGAATACTTGAAGAACCTGCAGATTGGCGGTTATGGTCTGGTGTCATTGCCTGAAGATTTTTATAGACTGGGAAATTCACTGGAAAGTCTGGACTTGAGTGCCAACAACTTCACCGGTGTACCCGCTGTATTGACTCAAGAAAACTTTCCCAAGCTGAAAAGTCTGATATTGAGCGGTAACCGCCGTTGGACAGTAAGCAATCTGAAAGATTCTCAATATAACAAAGATACAGAACTGGGCTTCCATATTAACATGAACGAGGATCCAACAGAAATAGACCAACTATTCTTGTGGGATAATCTGGAAGAACTGGTACTTTCTTATAATTATTTGGAAGGTACTCTGCCTACTTACGAAGGCAGACCAGGCTGGCAGGCAGATGATCTGAAACAATACGGAGATACGTTGAACTATCTGTTGAATGACGGCAAAAACATTCCAAAGATTCTGCCGAACATGAAGAGACTGACACTGAACCTGAACTTCTTTACCGGCAAAATACCCAATTGGTTGCGCTACCATCCGCACCTGTTAGATTGGTTCCCCGAAGTACTGATTTTCAACCAGCAGGAAATGGGAATCGACTCTAAGGGAACACCGGTGAAATTCAGCGATGAACCGACCAACTTTGAATATTACTTCGATGCTTATCCTAAATACAGAGAGAAATATGAAGTGGAAGGTGAAGACGAAACAATAAAACCAGAAGAACAAAAGAAGTAACCTATGAAGAAAGTATATATCTATGCACTTGCATATGCCCTGACGGCTGTTTCTTGCCAGGACAACGAATGGGGGGCCGATAGCGCAACTCCGCAGGCTCCTGAAATTGAAATTCCGATGGGAGCAGCAGACGGCGAACTGCTCATCAAGTTCGTCCCTGAAATGAGTGATATCCTGGACCAAACGCTGACGCGTGTTGGCGGGGTAGCCACCCGCTCGGGTATTCCTTCTACCGATGAGGTGCTCAACATCCTGGGTGCCTATCACTTTGAAAGAGTATTTCCGGTAGATCCCAAAACAGAAAAACGTACCCGCGAAGCAGGTATGCACCTGTGGTATATCGTTCGCTTTGACAAAGACGCTGACTTGAAAGAAGCTGCCCGACAGCTCAGAAAGTTGGGGGAAATTTCCAAAATTCAAAGTAATCCTACCCTCCAACGTGCTTACGACCCGAAGAAAAAAACGTTGTATCTCTCGGCCAGTGACTTGCAACATGTGACTCGTACCAGCGAAGGACTGACCTTCAACGACCCGGGATTGAAACACCAATGGCATTACCGGAACGCGGGTAACTACGACTTCGTGAAAAAAGACCGTGCCGAAGCTATTGCCGGTGCAGACGTAAATTGCGGCGAAGCCTGGGAACTGTGTAAAGGAGACCCATCTATCATTGTAGCAGTACTCGATGAAGGTGTGATGTGGAGTCACCCGGATTTGATTGCCAATATGTGGACCAATGAAGCCGAAGAAATCGGTTCTACTGAAGACAAAGACGGAAACGGCTACAAAGGTGACCGTTACGGTTACAACTTTGTGAAGAATACGGGTGTCATCAGCTGGACATCAGCTGATGACACCGGTCACGGAACTCACGTAGCCGGAACTATTGCTGCTGAAAATGGCAATAGTATAGGAGTGAGCGGTATTGCCGGTGGTGACGGTAATACCGGAAGCGGTGTGAAAATCATGACTTGTCAGCTGTTTGATGGTCAGTATGGTGCCACCTTGGCTGCTGAAGCGAAAGCCATTAAATATGCTGCCGACAACGGTGCGGTGGTTCTGCAATGTAGCTGGGGGTACAACTCTCCGGATGCCAACGAAGCACTGGGATATGTACCGGGACCGAAAAATGAACAGGATTGGGAAAACCAATATCCCCTGGAAAAAGAAGCACTGGATTACTTCATCCACAATGCTGGCTCGCCCAACGGTGTGATAGACGGTGGTTTGGCTATCTTTGCATCAGGTAACGAATATGCGCCTTCTTCTTCATTTCCTGCAGGCTATTCCAAATGTATTTCTGTCAGTGCCATCGCTGCCGACTATACTCCGTCTAGCTATACCAACTATGGTGCAGAAATTACACTTTGCGCACCGGGCGGTGACGGCGATTATTACGGAACGCCTGGAGTAGCAGATGACGAGTTTGCCTGGGAAGGGAAAACACAAGGTCTGATACTCTCCACTGCTATTAAAAACGGTCAGTATGCTTATGCCTATATGGAAGGTACGTCTATGGCTTGTCCGCATGTATCAGGGGTAGCGGCCTTGGGACTGTCCTATGCTGTGAAGCAACGTCGCCACTTCAAGGCCGAAGAATTCATAGAACTGATGAAAATTACAGCCAGAGACGATTTCTATCAGACATATGATGAAAAAGTAGAAAAACTGTATTATTACAATCACACGACTTTTGGCGCCCCTCCAACTTTGATGAATCTGATAGAACGTAAAGGGAAAATGGGTAGGCTGGTAGATGCCGGTGCATTGCTCAAGGCTATTGGTAATCACGGTTCAGACATGATTGTACCAAATGTATATCTGGCAACGGGGAAAAGTACATCTATTGATCTGGCTCGTTATTTTATAGATGGAGAAAGCCTGAGTTACAGTTGTACCGTTGCCAATGAAAATATTGCAACTATAAGTGTAGACAAGACGATACTGTCTATAAATGGCATTGCAGACGGTAGTACGACTGTGACTATCCAGGCTGGCAGTAAATCACAGACAATAACGGTTACTGTTCGTAAAAATGCTGGTGGTAGTGGCTGGTTATAATTGAGAGATTAAATGGACATGAAGAAGCGACAATTGATGATACTGACAGTCTTTGTGGGCGGATTAACCGGTTCCATTCCTGTAATAAAAGCGCAGGAATGGCGGTTAATGTCCCGTGAAGAGATAGAAGCCAAGGTACATCCTGTTTTGTTGGAGCAAGCCGGGGAATTTCTTCATTTTGATACGTGCCGCCTGTCAGTAGGTACCATAAATGAACAAAGTCAACCCAAAACCGTATACTTCCATTTTCAGAATGTAAGTCAGCAAACCATTACGTTGAACAAAGTTACCACTACGTGCGGTTGTACTGTTGCCGGATTCTGCAAAAAGCCATTGGCACCCAATGAGGAAAGTATTATTAGCCTGACTTTTCATCCCAGGAACAGACCAGGCACAGTTGATGCAGAAGCATTGGTATATACCAATCTGTCTGATTTTTCACCTGTGGCACGATTGTCACTATGTGGCTATGTCAGTGCGTCTGATGAATGGAATCACCTGCCTCAAAATATGGGACATCTACGACTTGCCCGCAAGCAGGTGTCATTCAGTAAAGCAGGAAAGACGACCATTGAACGCATAGCATGTGCCAATAGTGGAGATCACCCACTCAAACTGAATGCGTTACTGCTGCCTTCATGCCTAAAATTCCATACCGAACCTGCAGTACTTGCTCCCGGGCAGGAAGGTGATCTTGTGATTACACTTGATAAGGAAAAATTGCCCAGTTTCCATACTGAGGAGAAACATCTTTCTCTCATTATAGATGGTGTGATAGGCAAACCTTCGGAAAAAACAATTGAAGTAATTATTAAAAACTAAAAAATAAAAACAAGAAATATGAAACCCTTATTCAGAATAATGACACTTTTCTTGACGCTTTTCTGTTTCGCAGGCTGTGACGATGATGAGGAAGTACTGTCTACATTGAACGTTACAGCTGCTAATCTGGACGGGACTTGGAAATTGGTGGAATGGAACGGCGCTCCCCTGCAAGCAGGCAGTTACTGCTACATTACATTCAACCGTAAGAATAAGACTTATAAAATGTATGATAAGTTTGACAGTATGTACCCCAGTCTCAAAACGGGTAGTTTTGAGATTGAAAAAGAAAAGAATTTAGGCTATATCATTAGTGGGGACTATGATTTCGGCAATGGTGAATGGGCCAATTCCTATATCATAACCGATCTTTTGCCCACTTCCATGATTTGGACTATAAAAGATATTTCATCAGATGTACAAAAATTTGAACGCTGCGATAAGGTTCCCGAAGAAATAGAAAATGAAGTTCGAGACTTTTAGGAAGGTCTCAAAGTTCTTTAGTAATAACGAACGTTATCCGTAGAGGGAGTCAAAAACTCTTTTCTTGAAAAATTATCCCTACTACAGCTATGTGAAAAGAGTAGTTTCCATATTCAAGATGTTTTGGCACCTCATTTGACAATATAAAATTCTCAAAATAAATTCTATAACCTCTTCTATTTTAAGAGAGGAGTAATTAAAGTTTAACAACATTTAGAGGGCATGTCTGTGAAGATATAGCCCTTTTTTAGAAATGAGAGCACTGTCTTTGGAACAATGAAGAAAGTTTTTCTTTTCCAAAAAATAAACAATATTCAATGAGACAATGTGAATTACGATGTACACCCTTCCGTCTTTAATGTAACATATCAGATCACTAGTGTCCCATTAAAACTGGGACGAATTAAAAATAAAATAAACTTGGCCCATTTGGTCCTAATCGGACTATAGCTTTGGCCACAATTGCTTTTGCTTGATTTTGTATGCTACTGTATATCAATGATGTATGTGTAAATTGTATCTTTTTATAGCACATAAAATCTTGTACGCTCAAAAAGGGGGTACCTGCTATTGTAGACGGTTGTACATGCTTTAGCCTCTCTCCTTATAAATATTTACCAAGAGCAAAAATTAGCAGGTTGGTCAAGTTTTACCAGGCAAATGAATATCTGTCTTCCCACGTTCCTTCTCCAGGTCTTTTCACTATCAACTCCGTTGGGTAACCATTGGAATTTAACGTCCATTTAAAATCATAGTCACTAAAATAAAATCCCTGTGAGTCATGTGCATAGGGAGCATGCATCCTAAGCGGCAGATGCTTTGTAGCCGTACCGAGCAGCATACCTCCATAGTAAGCATATATCATCTCGTCCATATCCACATCCAGTAGTTCGTCAAACAGCATCAGACATCCCTTGTTTTCTATAGGAGTTGTAATCTCATCTGTTGTATAGTAGATTTCAGTGTCAGGCCATATGTAGTTATTATCAATTTTCCCATCGCCATTTATATCCTCGCCATCATAATCCAAAAAAGATTGGGTGGAAGTAGCCACGACATTACCATCCTTATAAGTAATCTTCGTTAACTCACCATCGCTTTCGGAACATCTCATTTCAATTAAATGTCCCTCGGTATCGTATTCCATCTCCCAAGTAAACTCATCGGTGTCGGGAATACCAGCGTGGTCTATTGATTTGCAGTATTTTACATAGCCATCACTGTTGAGCTGCAAGTTCAGTTCAGTCATATCACCGTTTTCGTCCGTCACTGTTATTCTGGCTGAATTTATTGAAGCCTCCGCTCGTGTACCAGGAAAATATTCGAAGACGGCCTTTTTGCCCTCATCAGTTGTAATGCTTGTTACCAGTCCATCTTTATTCTGAGAAATAAACATGCCTGAAACAGATTTTGGGAGTCCGCCTGTAAAAACTTTCGCTGGGTTTACTACAATAGAAGTATTTACACTGTCATCATTTTCATCATTATCATCACAAGCTATAAAGCCCAGACATAAACTCATGCTGACAATGATAGGGGTGATTTTGTTAAAAAAAATTATGGTTATAAAATGATTGTTAAATATAAATAAAATGTAATTATAATAAGAAACTGTTTAAAAATTATCCAATAATTTTGTTAAACATGATTTTACAGAAAGCAAGTTGAACCATTGTTTCGGCAGTGTCGGCATGATACTCATAGTCAATAGTGAGTCTTCTGAAGTTTTCCAGCCACGCGAATGACCTTTCAACTATCCACCGCTTGGGGATTACCTTGAATTTGGACGGGCATTCATCTGAACTGAGGACAACTACCAGCTCCCATCCGAACTTATCAAGTACCCAATCAGCGAGGTTTCCTCTATAGCCACCATCCGCAAGGATTTTGGCGAGACGAGGGAATTTGTAAGACAGTTTTTCAATAACCTCCGGTGCTCCCTTGCTGTCATGGACATTGGCTTCATGTACGGCTATAGCCATCAGATTGCCCTGAGTATCAACTATAATATGCTGTTTTCTGCCCTTAATCTTCTTGTTTCCATCAAGCCCTCTGTCAGAATCCACATGGTGAGATGTCTTGACACTACGGGAATCAATGATGCCAAGACTGGGGCTCTTCTCACGACCGGACTTTGTGCGAACTTGTGAACGGATGTTATCCAAAAGGTCTTCAATAACACCTTCGTTCTTCCATTTGCTGAAGTAGTAGTATACACTCTCCCAAGGTGCAAAGTCCTTTGGAATCATGCGCCACTGACAGCCTGTCTTGAGAAGATATAGAATCGCATTCATGATGTTTCTGAGAGAATATTTTCGCTTTCTTTCTTGCGGATTGATGATTTTTTCAATAACTTGCCACTGTTTATCAGTAAGGTTGGTTGAGTATTGTTCCATGACCTTAATTGATTGATACTCATAAAGTTATGAAATATATTTCGATTAACCAACTGATATTCAATTTATTATATATTCATATAACATTATTTTTCTACTAATTTTAAACAGCTTCTAATATTGCAAAGTTTCAAGTTTGCCAAAAATAGAAGTATAAATTATATTAAATAATACTCCTCAGATTTTGTTTGGTGAGAAAGCCGATCATATTCTCACGAATCAATATGTAAATTTTGCAGAACTAGTAATTTGTGTGACTGATAGAAATATAGAGTTGATATTTCTTCTCTGTTGTGTTCTTCAATTAATGCTTTATAATAACAAATTTAATCACTTTTCAGTAAACTTGGTCATTAATATTTTTACTGTAATAAGATGTTTTTTCTGTTTTATGAAATATTGATTAAATATGTCAACAAAAAAACGTGAAAATATGATAATGTTGCTTTGTCTTTCATATTTTTGCATTTGGAGAGAGCAACTCCCTCCAAGACATATTAGAATTTGAAGAAGCGTTATGCTTATCTTGTGAATTGGAAACATAGGAAATTTCACAATTACACACAAGGATGGCATAGTGGTTCTCACGCATATAGCGTGGGCTGCTATTACTGCATTCGTGTGTAAAGGTTATTCCTACGACCTCCAATTTAGAATGTAGCATAGGCATCCCACGTATTCTTATATTTAAATTGTTGATTTCAAGGGATTGCGAAATCATGTAGTATTAAGTAGTATCAATATGAAAGCAAAAATGATGTACATGTTCGGACTACTGGCAGCCTTTACACTGACTGCATGCTCGGACAATGAGAGTGAACCGTCTATAGTAACGGTGGAAAGTATCAGTATTTCACCTTTAAGTATCAGTTTGGAACGTGACAAGACCTATCAACTGCAAGCAGAAGTAACTCCCAAAGAAGCTACGGAGAAAAAGGTATCATGGAGTTCCTCGGACACACAAGTGGCAACTGTATCAGAAAATGGATTGGTGACAGGAGTGAATAGGGGCACCGCTACCGTCACAGCCACGGCAGGCGGCAAGAGTGCCACGTGCCAAGTGACGGTAACATGGGAGGTACAGTCCGTAACGGTATCGCCCGCTACCTTGACAATGACCAAAGTCGGCGAAACGGTCCAACTCACGGCTACGGTTGCTCCCGAAGGTGCCGGTGAAGCGGTTTGGAGTTCATCGGACGAGGCTGTTGCCACTGTCTCATCGGAAGGTCTGGTGACTGCTGTCGGCCAAGGCAACGCTATCATTACAGCCACAGCGGGCGAAAAGACTGCCACCTGCGAAGTGACCGTAGAGATTTCGATAGTCGAAGTGGAGGATGGACAAGCCACCGTGCAACTGGGGGGAGGTTCGCAGGAAGAATTGGCCGAGGCTGTCAGCAAAGCCGCCCAGGAAGGTGTCACCCGTTTCGTGCTTGTCGGCGACTATTCGGGAGTGGGACGATGGACGACCAATATATTCAATGGCATCAAGGCGGAAGTGATTGATTTTTCCGGCGTGACGGACTGGCCAGTGAATGAGGACGGGTTAGCCAGCGTTGATGCGAATGCATTCTATACTTACGAAGGCCCCGACTTCACGGGCATCCAAAAGGTCGTGCTTCCGAAAGAGGTGCAAGCCATAGGGGGGTATGCTTTCTACAAGTGTACCGGCCTGAAGTCGGTAATAGCACCGGGCGTGCAGGTAGTAGACCAAGGCGCATTCTCCGGCTGTAGTAGTTTAACGGAAGTAGAAATGCCGGGCGTGCAGAAAGTTGGTGTCGTTGCTTTTTCGTCTTGTTCCCAACTCACAAAGGTAAATATGCCTGAACTTACAGAAATAGGCAATAGTGGTTTTTCGTACACTTCCTTGACAAAAGTCGATTTACCCAATGTGACAACGGTGGGAGGCTCTGCTTTCTCAACGTGCAAACAGTTGACGGAAGTAAACCTTCCGAAAGTAACAACGATAGGGGAGATTGCAGACGAAGATGCCACCTCACGGATAGGCGGCACCTTTAACTACTGCTCGAAGCTGGAGAAAGTGTATTTGCCTGAAGTGACAACGCTGGGCGATATGGCTTTTAGTGGTTGTAAAGCATTGAAGGAGATAGAACTTCCGGAAGCTACTGAAATCGGCTTGTCGGCTCTGATGAATTGTAGTTCGCTGGTTAGTGTCCGGCTTCCGAAAGCTACTTATTTCGGTCGCGACGTATTTACAAGTTGTGAAGCTCTCTCCCAACTCTATCTGCTGGCAGAGGGAGGGATTAGTGTCCAAAACACGACTTTCGGTTCTGCCGACTCAATAGCCAAGAACGTAGACCTTACGCTGAATGCTAACAAAAAGGGGGAGACTTGGAATGAATTCTGGCAAAGGGAAGAATGGAAAGGCCATGCGTGGAAAAGCATCTCTTTTGCCGAAAACTAAAATTATGATATGTAATAGTCAAAACCGAACCTAAGTTTACGAAAACACGTACAATCTCTATATTGTCAAGATTTTATATTACCAACAAGAAGGGTGGTGCTGGCAAAAAGAAAATAAAATAGCTTTTTGCCAGCATATTTTGCTACTTTTGCTATGTGGTGAATAGATGAAAATAAGACTAAAGAAGTTACATTATTTTTTATTTCTGAATTGGTATTTTGACACTTCTGTTTTCTTAATCCCGCCTCATTTATATGCAAATTGTATGTTTTTAAATATAAATAATTGAGGTTTCAAATTTCGTAATGCACTTATTGTAAATATATTATATTAATATTTATAATATATTTAATTTTAACATTTTGTTGCTAGGATTTGTCCGCATTATGGAAGAACCATACCAATCAACCAGACACACAATATTATTTTGTAATAACCGGCAGCTTGTTTTTGTAGTGTAATATTCCGATATAGTTTTATATGTGCAAAGGTTAGAAAGCCCCCAGCGAGCTATCGCCAGAGGCTTGTTGTTAGAAATACACGTTTAGCATAAGATGGAAAATATAAAGTCACTTGACCCATTATTATAAAAGTCACCTGACCCACCTTTATAACCGAAACTGATCCACTTGGATTATAACCAAAACTGACCCTACAGAATTACCATATTTCAGTCTTGTTTTTGTACTTTAAAAAGCATTTTAACCCGGTATTATTAACCGAATAAAAATTTTAAAGAATGAAAATAAGAATCAAGCACATACTGCGGTGTTTCCAGTCAGGAATGAGTATCCGTAGTATCAGTTCTTCCCTTCTGATTTCACGTAATACAGTAAAACGGTATGTCCGTATATACGAAGATATGGGTATAGAGCTGGAACGCCTATTGAAAATGGACGAGCATCATTTGTATGAACTTTTCAGTGCTGAGACAGACAACGAATCAGCAGGATCTGCAGAGTATATGTATCTTCAAGAACATATACCAGAGTACATTAAACGACTTAAATCCCGTGGAACAACAAGAAGGTCCTTGTATGAGGAATATCTGAAAAACCGTCCTCAAGGTTACAGTTACTGTTCATTTTGCTTATATATCAGACGTGAGAAGGAAGTAAAAATACCTGTTGGACGCATAGATCATATAGCGGGTGATCAGATGTATGTGGATTTTGCCGGTGACAAACTCTATATTTCAGACAGTAATACAGGGAATAAGATTCCCGTAGAAGTCTTTGCTGCGATACTTCCTTGCAGCCAGATTACTTATTACGAGGCTGTACCATCGCAAAAGAAAGAATATCTTATCCAGGCATGTGAAAATGCTTTCCATTATTTTGGAGGTGTTCCCAATGCCATAGTTCCCGACAACCTCAAATCTGCAGTAACAAAGCCCGGTGGAATAGAGCCTGTAATAAATGATGACTTTGCTGCATTTGCAGACCATTACGGATGTGTTGTCTTTCCGGCAAGAGTTCGCAAACCCAAAGACAAGGCTTTGGTTGAAAATGCCGTAAGACTGCTTTACAGGGAGGTCTACTCAAAGATGACAGGATTGAAATTCAATGATCTTGAAGCCTTGAACATAGAAATAATGAAACATACGGATGCATTGAACAGTCGAAAAATGTACAACCGCAGCTACAGCCGTAAGGAGCGTTTCCTGGAGGTAGAGAAAGACAGGCTGCATACATTACCGACTACAAGATTTATATCAAAAAGCCGAAAAATGGCAACTGTCATGAGAAACAGTTATGTATCGCTTAACAATCACTATTACAGTGTCCCTAAAGAGTATATCGGCGATACTGTAGAATTACTGTATGATGAGGACACAGTGGAGATATATCATAAATTCAGACATATAACGACACACCGCAGAGATGATACTCCTTTCACATATTCAGAAAAACCTTCCCATAAACTTCCCGGAGTACTACATGAATACAGAATCAGAATGGATGATGTATACCGAAAGGCACGTGAAATCGATCCGGTAATGGAAGAGTATATAAAGCTAGTGGCTGTTGCCAAAAAATATCCCGTTCAGGCCGTACGTTCAGCTGATGGTATATTATGTCTTGTCGAACGTTTCGGACACGACAGAGTGGTTCTTGCATGCCAGATAGCAATGGAATCATGCATGTTCGGATTCAACGAACTTGAAAGTCTTCTGGTAAACAGGGAAGATGAAAAGTTTCATGTACAAATGGAAGGGCTGGCTCCCGAACTTACCACTAAACACAGAAATCTCAGAGGTAAGGATTATTTTAACTCTAAAAACATAGAAAAAAATGACAAGTAATAATAAAACAAACAGAACTGTCGAAAAAAATATGGACAGAATAATGGAGTTACTCTCTAAATTACGTTTTTACGGTATGCTTGAAACATACAGAAATGACTGCAGGACAACATCCTCTGATGGTATGACAAACGATGAGTTCCTGAAATGGCTTCTTGAAAGCGAGTATGATTACAGACGTAATGTAAGCATTGAACGACTGATAAGGTCTGCAAACTTCAGATATAAGGCATATATGGAGAAAATAGACTATACAATAAAACGGAACCTTGACAGAAACCAGCTCGAGAGACTTGCTTCTCTTGATTTTATAAGAGACGGACAGAATATTTTTATCACAGGAAGCTCTGGAACAGGCAAAAGCTATATAGCTTCAGCAATAGGATATGAAGCATGCAAAAATGGAGTCAGGACCTTATACTCTAATGCGTCAAAGCTTATGGGACAGCTTAAACTTGCCAAAAACAAGGGGACTATTGACGCAGAGATGAAAAAAATTGAAAAGTGTTCACTTCTTATTCTTGACGATCTGTTTCTTATAGGACTGGATGCCAAGGAAAGGTCAATCCTTATGGAAATAATAGAAGACAGACACGGATTAAAATCAATCATAATAACATCACAACTTCCTGTTGAAAGTTGGTATGATGCAATTGGTGATCCTACGGTAGCTGATGCAATCCTGGACAGAATTGTACATACTGCACACAAAATTGAACTTACGGGAGATTCTGTAAGAAAGATTAATGCTAAAAAGAAGTAGTATCTACTGTAAAGAATTATAATTAAAACTGACCCGGGTTAAAATGCATTTTTCTCTACTTAATTCTAATATATTTTTGATGGGTCAAGTGGGAGTATAATAGTGGGTCAAGTGACTTTATATTTTCCACCATATCTTCAAGTTTGAAGCGGAATAATTGTTTGGTTGCCGTACGGCCATAAAAGTAACCATCTACAGTACAATAAGCTATACAGGATGTGGAGTTGTAGTCAACTTGTTTGTCGGGAGGGTCCTGTGGCTTCAAGTAACGTCGCTTGACTTTCCAGTCGTTGGAAGGATCAATTTCATAAATGACGTTTTTTTGTGTGCTTACAGCATACAGTTTCTCTGTTACTTTATGATACATTACATCATTAACCAGTTCTGATATGATTTTCTTTGACAGGTTCTTTTTCTCACTGATTAATGCAAGACCCCCATTGTGTCCAAACCAAGAATAACATGAATAGTAATTACCTTCCGGATCACAACATCCTACTTTCAATCTCCAGCCTTCAATAGTTGTACTGGCGAGATCTCCGCCAATATTGTATCTACTTCCTGTTTTACCGCATACATTTTCCACTGTAAAACGGGAGATGTAACGGAATTTATTATCAAAGGTAAGAGAATCATTTCCTTTAACTACAGAAATGATGCAGGTATCTCCCGGCAATTTGGGAGCATAGACCATCAGAATATTTCCGGCTGCTTGTGAGATGTAACCTTTCTTTTTATTAAAGTATACTGATAATTTAGAAGCATCTGTTCCCAGATTTTCACCTTCTATTATAATTTTGGAGGAAAGATATCCTGAATCCGGATAAAAAGTAGTTAGTTTTAGAGGGCCATTATAATTACTGCCTGATTTATTGTCATCCGAACAGGCAAACTGCGTTATTACGGATAATCCCATAATGATTGGCAGTAAAGTTTGTGTGATTTTCTTTTTCATAAATAGTATTTAAGTATTAATACTCCTTGTCAAGGAGCGATTTAAGTAACTTTATTTACACCAAGGAGAAGTAGGGAACTTCGCTTGATGAAGTTTCTGAACGGATTGCTAAGATGTATTTTCCATGAATCTGATTTTAGGTGAATGATTAAGGTTATCTTATATGGTTGCCTGTTTTTTTATGGGCAATATTTCATTGTGTTTTCCTAGATATAGGACTTTATCTTACTTTATACTTGATTGATCTTTAATCATGTATGCTTTTGTACTGTTATGCGTACATTAAATGGACTTATTTTTATGAATTCATAAGCAGATTTGTTGATTTATTTATACTAGAAGGTTGACGTGTCATATCTTTTTTTTCTTCAATGCTGAACTATGCTGTTTTGTTTCTATAAAAATACAAATTGTATCTTAGTTCTTGTGGAACTTAATAGTATTAGAGGGAGAAAAGATAAATAATAGTCAATGAGTGTATTATGAATAAGAATGACTTTTATTATGTTTTGAGTACTAAATTAGATACTCAAATTGTAGTATTTTGATGAGGATATGTTGGAAAAAACATTTTATTAGGAGGAAAATAAAGAAAAAATGAGGTTATTATATTATTCTTTAAAAAATAGTTTTATATTTGCACACGTAAAAATGAGATTATTGGTGAATACAAACAGTATTGGATCTATTTAAAGACAGAATCAACCAAGTTCCACAAGAACTTATTTGAAATATCAAAGTTGCCGCATCAAAAAAGTGTCCATTCCTTTATTCCGTAATGAATTAAAGCATCTATAAAACGAGAAATACTGAGTCATTATCAGATTCCTACAAAGACCTTTTATTCTCACTTCAATGAGAATAACTTCTCACCCCTATGAGAAAATTTTCTCATAGAGATGAGTATTTTTTCTCATTAAGGTGAGACTTTTTTCTCAAAGGCATGAGAATACTTTGAGAATATAATAATATATATCTGACTGTGTACTAGTATAATAAAGAATAGTAGTATGCTTCCAACTTTATATGCTATTTGAATAGCTACATAAATGTCCTATCCCTAAAAATAGATAGTTTTTGGCTTGTCTAGTTGGAATAGCACTTAAATGGCTTATAATTGAGATTTTACTTCCTGTCAACTATCTCAAAAGGCACACGTACCGAAACTCCTTTCTTCATCAGGTTAGTCAGATTGGGGTAAAGACGTTGTTTGAATGATTCCCAATTACGGGATTTCATTTGTGTCCATCCGGCTTCTGCCAATGCGAAAGCGCGGGGATATGCCATATAAGTTGCCCGGTTTATGTCCCGTATGGCTTCTCCCCATAAAGTTCCCATAACTCCGGTGATATGAGCCTGATCTTCAGCGGACACGCCATATCCCGGGTCGAATTGATACGACTTTTCTAAAGTAGTAACGGGCATGCCCCAATTATTAAACTCGGGAAAATCTCCTTTCAGTTGCGGATAATCCAGATAAGCGTACTCACCTGGTGCCATGATAAGCGGATTACCATGTTTTCGGGTGAGTTCAAGGCATGTAGGCGTCAATCCTCCGCGCCAACTTACTAAAGTCACGTTTTTGGGATAAGGAAAGAGATAGTCGTTGGCAGGTGGATAAATGTTATTCAGTTCGCACCAAAGTATAGGAGTCTTATCGTTTTCTTGGACGAATGAAAGCATGCGGCTGAAAAAAGGAATCATGAGCTGTGATGCTTTCTGATAACCTAGTTCTTTCATCATAGCCTGACAACGGGTACACTTGGTCCAGTTCTTTTCTATTACAGCTTCGTCGCCTCCTAAATGTATATAATCGGATGGGAACAATGAAGATATTTCTTTGATGATATCCTGATAGACGGAATACACTTTCTCATTATTCGCACACAACATTAAATCTGTAGTTTTACCTACTATCTTAGGCAGCGTATCGGTATGAGTACATCCCAATTCGGGATAGGCAGCTAATATAGCTACTGTATGTCCGGGGATATCCAGTTCGGGAATGACCTCGATATTCCGTTGGGCAGCATATTGGATGATTTCGGCAAGCTGCTCTTGCGTATAATAATCTTTGCCGACCAATTTAGGATGTTTTTTTATTTCGACTCTCCATCCCTGGTCGTCTGTCAAATGCAGTTGGAGTATGTTGTATTTGTAACGTGCCATCTGGTCAATGAAGAACTTCACATCATTTACCGGAAGAAAATGACGGGCAGGGTCGAGCATCAGTGCCCGATGAGAAAAGCGGGGCGCATCATCAATGTGGACAGGAGCAATCTCTTTTTGTGCAGTGGCGCACGCGTCACCTAAAAGAAGCTGATCCATCGTCATGATTCCATAATAGACTGCTCCTGCGGTAGCTCCGCTGATAGTTATTCCTTTGGAAGTTATTTCGATACGATAGTGTTCTTTTCCATCCATTGCAGGATCAATTAACAAGCGGATATCAGCATGGCCGGATTCGGAGGCAAGTGGGATTTCTACTTGCATTCTGTCATATAATATATTTTGCAGTGTATTGGCAGTAAACTGCAACTCCGGCTGACCCATATAGATGGCCGTTTTTCCGGAACGGACAGTGAAGGGTTTCCCTTTTACTGAGGTAATCTGATTGGGCATAGGCAACAATGCCGAAGTGTTATTCTGGGCAACCAGATAACCGGCTAAAAAAAGCAGGCAAAGACAAGTATAAATTTTCATGGTCGATTTGGGGGTAAATGTTTTTGTATTCATTTAAAATGGCATAAGTCTAAGTGTTGTTATTTGATTTTTATTAATCCATTCTCTTTGTCATATTTTAGCTGATAGCTATGTCCTTTTACAGTCTTGAACGAGATTGTTTTATCAGCATACTTCACGGTACAATTCTGTCCTGCCTTAGATAGGAGGGTAGCTTCTTTCAAGAGTCCGTCTTTCCATATAATACCTATCTCGAAATTTCCTTTGGCGCATACACCTTGAATTGAACCGTCTTTCCACGCATCCGGCAGGGCAGGCAGTAATTGGATGAATCCCATATGGCTCTGCAATAGCATTTCTGTAATACCGGCTGTGCCACCAAAGTTTCCGTCAATCTGGAAAGGAGGATGTGTATCCCATAAATTATCCATTGTTCCGTTCTTCAACAGATTGCCAAAAAGGGTATAAGCGTGGTTTCCATCTTGCAAGCGTGCCCATTGGTTCAGCTTCCATCCCATACTCCAACCGGTAGCTCCGTCACCACGATGTACCAATACTACTTTAGCAGCTTCTGCCAGTTCGGGAGTAGTGACAGGAGAAACGGTATGCCCCGGATGTAAGCCGAACAGATGGTTTACATGGCGGTGTTCATCTTTCGGGTCATCAATATCAACCGACCATTCCATTAACTGACCATAGCGTCCTATTTTATAAGGGGTGAGATTGGCAAGTACATGTTCCCATTGCTTACGCTCTTTTTTGTCTATTCCCAGTTCTTTACTTGCTTTGATGGCATCCAATAGGATTTCACGGATTACTGCGTGCACAAATGTAGCTCCCTGATCAATCGGACCGTGCTCCGGTGAAGTAGATGGCGCAGCTGTATATGTGCCGTCGGGCTTATGCCATAGATAATCAACTGCAAAATTCGCACTGCTCTTAATCAGTTCATATCCGGTTTCTTTCAGAAATTTCAGATTTTGGGTGTAATCATAATATTCCCAGACATGGGTTGCCAGCCAGGGACCTGCCATCGGATTAAAATTCCATGACATATCCTGACTTTCCAATGGGGTAGTAAAGCCGAAGATGTTGGCGGAGATAGATGCTGTCCATCCTCTTGCACCAAAATAAGACTGAGCGGTCTTTTCCCCCGGTTTCACTAAGGTGCGGATAAAATCGATTAACGGAAGCATACACTCATCCAGGTTTGTAGAGCAGGCCGGCCAGTAGTTCATTTGGATATTAATGTTGTTATGATAATCCACACGCCAAGGCCCGTCTATGTTGTTATGCCAGATACCTTGCAGGTTGGCGGGCATATTGCCCGGTCGTGAACTGGCTATCAGCAGATAGCGTCCGAACTGATAATAGAGTTTTTCCAAGTAGTAGTCCGGCTGTCCTTTCCGATAGTTTTTTAGTCGTTGTTCTGTCGGCAGATTTGCAGTTTTCACTGTAGGATTCAACTCCAGTTTCACCCGGTTGAACAAAGCGGCGTAGTCTTTATAATGCTCGTCCAGTAAGTTGGTATATCCTTTGGCTACTGCATCCTCCATCCATTGCTGCGTTGTTTCAAGTGGATTAACACCGACATATGTTTTAGGATCGGTGAAGTCCGGTGCGAAATTCATTTTATAATCGGTATCAGCAGTGACATAGAACACCGCTTCATCTGCGTCCTTTATTGTAAGTTTTCCATCTGAATTATTCAAAGTTCCGCCTTTCACTGTAGCTTGGATACGCACTGCATATTTCATTCCGTTGTTCTCCAGAAAAGCAGAATAAACAAGACCGTTACTGCCATCAATAGCGATTTGTCCGGTAGACATCGGATTGGGTGCATAACTGAAAATTAGATTCTGCTTACCTGGTTGGTCGGCACTGAAACGCATGACCATTACATTGGCAGGATAAGAAATAAAATAGTTGCGTTGATAAGCCACATTGTCTTTTTTGAATTGGACTACTGCCATTGCCGAGTCCAGCGACAAGATGCGTTTGTATTCGCTCATCTTTACTGTGTTCAATCCGGTTTCTATATAGAACTCCCCCATGGTGGTGAAATTACCGAAGCGGAAAGGCTTTTCTCCGGAATATTCATAAGGAACTTCACTGTTGAAATTCTCCCGTGTCAGCTTTTCTGCTTTCTGCTGGTCTCCCTCTATAAACGCTTTCCGTATTTCATCCAATATATGAGCCGACTGTTTGTTCACATTCCAATAATAATCCGCTCCCTTCGCTGTGTTAGGACCGCCACGCCAGAGTGTTTTCTCATTAAAAGTAATACGCTCCGCTTCTACTGAACCCAGAATATTGGCACCAATACTTCCGTTGCCGATAGGCAATGATTGTGATTCCCAACTGGTGTCTGATTTTCTACCGTGCCAGATTGCTTGTCCTTCCAAAGTGTTAGGGGTATCAAACCAAATAGAAAGTCCTTTAGTGTATTCTATACTTTCTGCATGTCCCGTAAGGAATGTAAATAAAATACAAAATAGAAACGAGCATTTTTTTCTCATCGTCGTTGTGTTTTTATTAATATTAGGTGTATAATGGAAAATATATTAGATGTCGGTCTTGTGACTCACCGCAAAAATAGTAAAAAAACGACTATCTCCTAAAAAAAATATTATTCTTTTCCATTTTGCTCTGGGTTTCGTTCTATATAGTATCTGATTCTTTCGGACCAGGGCTTGTTTTCGAGTGGAAACACATTAGACCGTTCCGCCCATTTATTCCACTTGATTTCCAGCTTTTTTACTAGTTTTGGATACTGGGCAGACAGGTCTTTCGTTTCAAACGGATCGGTCGATAACTCTATTAATTCCCATGGCTCATTCCGGCTGCCACGTACTAGTTTCCAGTGGTCGGAAATAATGGCGCAGTAGCTCTGATGCTCAAAAAACAGATCTCTGCCTGTGTTCTTGAACAGGCTGAAGCGGATACCATTTTCGGCGAGATTATTTATGTTGGGAGTCTGGATTTCACTTCCGTAACAACCTAGGTCGGAAAAGCCCATATCGTCGCATAAAATCAATACAATGTTAGGAGGAGTACTTGACTGGGCTTTTATGCAGGTGAAGCCTGCTCCTAATAAAAATGAAGTATATAATATTCTATTCATATTATTGCAATTTTAATAAGTTTGTGTTTATCCTATTTATAATGTGGTGATTATTCAAAATCACTCTGCTGTTTCTCTACTTCTCTCAGTTTCAGACGGTTTAATTCCTGTTGCAATTCACGGACACGCTTCTCGCAATCGGATGAAACGGTACTGGCTTTTTCATTGGTACGTCTGTCTGTTGATTGAGCTTGTATCATTTCTTCTTTATTCGTGATCAGAGTATATTCTGAGGGGAAAGTGTGGATAACCAGTTCGCTTGAAACCGGTGTATGTTTGCCTTGCCATACCACTGATGTACGAATCTTAATTTCTCCCGGTGTGGTGGTAGATCTTACAAGTACCGGAGCAGTTCCCCAGAGAACCGGACGGGGATTGGTAAAGGTTGCTTCGTCGGCAACAAGTTGCCCCTGCCCTTCAATTTCAAACTTTACTTCGTAATTGTTTAAACGTTTGATATTTCCGTTTTCATCTGCGATAGCTGCTATTACAGTCACGATGTCCGAACCGTCCGCTTTCATTTGTACTTTTTCATCGTCTGCCCAAAGTAATAATTTTGCAGGACGACGCGCAGGAGTTACTTTGTGTGTTGCAACCACCTTTCCATCCATTATTCCTTCTGCCAAGAGATAGGAATCTGCCTGTTTCCCTTTTCGCGCCAGCTTTTTGTCATACATGACATCAAAGACATCTTTGAATGTGATGATTGGCGAAGGCATGCCGGCTTCATTTACCGGCTTATGATAAGTATATTGTTTGCCTCCTTTACAATATGTAAGACGCACTTCGTCGCAGTTACTATATATTGTCACCTCTTTCGGAGAGAAAGGAGTCATGGCGTTGGCTATGTAAACCATCGGTCCGCTATCCGCTATCAGTCCTTTGTTGGGTTCGGCAGGACGCTGGGAATAGAACATATAATAAGATAGCTTAGGCTGTCGGAAAGCATCCATGATTCCTCCGTAGAATGGATCGGGGTGATACCCCCTCTGGTGGTCGAATGAATGCCAGAGGCAACCGCCCATATGCTGTCTGGGAGTTCTGTATAGTGCATCATAACTGGTGAGTTGATAGTCATTTTTGGCATATCCTTGTGCCTGTATCAACATGGGTACTTCTCCCCAGCCACGGTTGGCCCGACTGGGTGAGTTATGAGAATTCCAGTCGTCTACATTATCTCCCCATTCCCGGGTATAATAGCTGATTTTCGGGTCCAGAGATTCGGTATTAAAGGCTCCCCCGCCTCCATTTATAGGATGGGTAAAGTGGATTGGGAAGTATTCATGTCCTCTTGCAGTAACATCACATCCTGCATAACAATAGGGATACGGATATTCTTCGTTGAGAATATCCACTACATTCTTGGCAAAATCCGCAGGATACCAGGTTTCGTTCAATATAGGTTCCCACATCCATACACACGGATGATTCCGGTCTCGGCGTACCATATTACGGATATCACTAAATACCCGTTGAGCAAAAATCGGTTCGTCATTCCAGAACTGCCACCCCGGTGTGTTGACTATAACAAACAGTCCCAGTTCATCACAGGCATCCATAAATGCAGGGTCTTGTGGATAATGGGCATTACGGATGACACGCAAACCGGCATCACGTAGTTTTTTTGCATCGCGCCAGTGAAGGCTGTTAGGTAAAGCATTGCCTATTACAGCGTAGTCCTGATGGCGGTTTGCCCCAATGAGAGGATAAGGATAAGGCTTTCCGTTCAGCCAGAAACCGTCTTTACCTTTGAATTCAACGCTGCGAATGCCAATACGTCGGTAATATCCGTCAATAATGTTTTCGGCTCTATCTTTCACATAAACATGGAGCTTATAAAGGTAAGGGCTGTCGGGCGACCAAAGATGTGGTGTTTCTATGGTTGCCTTGCATGAAGATTGTTTGGCTTTCCCATTATTTACCGACAAATTAGTTTCTTTCGAAAGGACACGATTGTCGTTGCGGTCATAAAGTTCATAGACGATTTTTCCGCTGAATGACTTTTCTGAATTATTGCGTATATGGGCATCCAGTTTTAATAATGCTGATTGCTCGGATACTTTGTCAAAGGAGACAAACAATCCCCCTCCGGCAGTTTCATTTTCATAATTGGGATCGGTGATGAATACATGATTGTGGACTATCATCCAGCAATCCCGGTAAATACCTCCAAAGTAAGCAAAGTCGAGTGCATCTTGCGGTTTTCCGGGAGGATAGGAGGGATCATCGCTGTTATCCGCGCATACGGCAATCACATTATCCTCGCCATAGTTCAGATACGGAGTAACATCTACGATAACAGGCAGAAAACCGCCGAAGTGTTCTTTTAGTAATTTTCCGTTCACCCATATTTTCGACTTTCCCATAATGGCTTCGAAATGGAGGAACTGTTGTTTTCCCTTCCAGCTTTGTTCCGGAGTAAAGTGCTTGCGATACCAGACTTCGCCTTGATAATTGATGCATCCGCTTGCTTCTGTAGGCAGGTATTCTATGCCGTCGGGCAAGGATACGACATCCCAGCTTTTGTCATTAAATCCAGATTGCTCCGCTCCTTTGATGTTTCCTTTATGAAAGCGCCAGGCGGGATTCATACTATATATTGTACGTCCTGTGTTGGATAGTGAATAAAAGCCGGCTGTAGAGTAAGATGGTTGGTAGTTGTCTGCATAAGTTCCTGTTTTTCCGGCTAGCATCAGGCAGATGAGCACCGTTTTCCAGAAGATGAGGGGGTGTTTCATAATTCTTAGAGTTTACTTGATTGAGTTTTTTCTCGTATTAATAATTAGGTTATTTTGTTTTGCTATAGAACTTTGTCTGGGCAAGGTACAAATTTTCCCGTACTTCTAAACATTGGACGCTAAGCTTTATTCTTTCTTAAATATTTGCCTGGTTCGTTTGACAGTCTTTTATTATATGCGGGTGGCTTTGCACGGTAGTTAAAGAAGAAGTATTGCAGAAGTTGTAATTATCCTTATTTCCCTTTTTAGGATAATATATATTGTTGTTATCCAGTCTTTTGCAATAACTTCTTCTTCTTCGTTTTTTAATTTTCTACTCTATATTGTCAGATCCTTCATCGGCCTGGAGGGGCCATCCCGGATTCTGATAAATAATAGAAGTATTCAGATCATTAGGATTGGAGGTAGTAATTCTGAAGTGCGTGATAGCGATAGGATTCAGATAATGCGCTTCACACCATGAGTATCCTGCATCGTACATGAGATTATTTGTCTTCACAGTGCGGTAAGGGCATAGATATTTACCACTATTCACATAGCTTGAGACATTGGAAGTTTGTCCTTCCGTCCCTTCTTGTACCAGAAGATTTTTTCCATCCTGCATGTACTGATCCTTTAAATCGGATTCCCATATGTTAACTCCTTGAATTACAAAATGCTTAACTTGGTCCAGTGCTCTCCAGCGTTTCAAATCCAGCATGCGCAGACCTTCCGCCAGCAATTCACAACGCCGTTCACGACGGATATTGTATAATAGAGGAGAGACTTGCTTACCTGCCGAATATGCTGCCCAGTCAAGTTCTTTGGAGAGATCGGTATTGTTCACTGTTACTGTGTAGTCTCTCGGCAATCCGGCTCTTTCACGAAGATCTCCCCAATATCCTGCTGCCTCCGAACCTATGGAAGTGCCGTTATGTTCCATACAGTCAGCTTCGATGTAGTTGAGATAGGCCTCGGCTACACGATATACCGGACAACCTTCAATCGCTGTATTACCATCACGATACCAGTTTCCTGAGAGTCCTTTACGGACCTGATAGCCTGTTACACATCTCTTTTCCGTTATATCCAAAAGTCCTGGAACCTCCGGAAGCAAATCAGGAGTACCATTCATCACATATTCGGACTAAGAGTTTCACCTGGTGTCATCAGAAACAGTTGTAAACGTAAGTCCCTGTTTTTACGTACATCCAATAATGACTTGTCTCCTTTGTACTGGTCGGTTGTATAGATCGGTTTGCCATCACGACAAAGGAAACTTTCTACATATTGCCGGGTAAATCCGGTATTTCCGCCGACACGGATATAGAAAGGAGCTGAATGTACAATTTTATAATCGAGCAGATTATATGCACGCCACAATAATATTTCTGAATATCCTTCCAGGCTATTCGCTGAGAACTGAGCAAAATAGGGGTTACTCATTTTATATTTATCTTCGTCCGTTTTAACTGTTTCATCCATGCAATCTTTCGCTGTATTCTGCATCAAAGCTGCGTTGCCGATTACCTCTTTAGCTGCCTCTTTGGCTTCTTTCAGGAAGAATGCAATTTCCGTGTCGATATTGAAGTCTGCAATGTCCTCTGCTTTTCCCGGCCATCCGCTACCACCCGGTACTAAGGCGGTACCTCTGTGATAAGTCAGCCAGGAGGCTTCGAACAGGGCTGCTCTGGATTTCAATAACAAGGCAGCATTTTTTGTGATTCGGTTCTTGCCACCGGATATATTATTGGTCAGTAAACCGATTGTCTGATCCAAGTCTTCTAAAATAAAGCGTGCTACTTTATGCCGGGGTTCCCGTTTGCTGGCCTGAGTCAGAGGTTCATTTTCATCCGGTAATGTGTTTTTTATAATCGGGAAGTCACCGAAAGTCTCCAGTTTTGACAAGTAATTCTTGGCACGAAGAAAATACATTTCACCAATATAGTGTTTGATGTTTACTTCCGAACCTTCTATCTCTCCTTTTTCAAAACGGGGAACGACTGTTTCGATAAAATAATTAGCTTCACGAATGGCTGCAAAATGCCACGGATCGTTGCTTGCAGGGTTATCATAAGCTTCCGGAACTTTCCATTGACCGGGAATCCATTTCTTATCGTAGTTAGTGGCGGCCTGATTATCAGTTGCATTATCATTTTTCCAGATACCGGCATTAAATCCCTCATGAGTCGTGAAGTTGTAATGCTTTACAGCATAGGCAGCCAAGTCATTTTCGGTAAAGAAAAAGTTGTCCGGGGTTACACTGTCCAAAGGTTCTCTATCCAGAAAATCGTTGCAAGAAGTGAGTATAAAGCTTCCCCCTGTCAGCAAAAATAAGTATTTAATTATCTTTTTCATATGTCATCAATTAAAAGTTAACACTAAATCCTGTGGAGAAAGTATGAGACAGCGGATAAGTCTTTCCCGAACTGTTCGATCCGTCCTTCGCTCCATAACCGGTATTAATCGTTTCCGGGTCAAATCCTTCGGGCAGTCCCGTAAGGGTGAACAAATTTTCTCCAGAGAAGAAGACCCGTAAGTTGGAAATACCAATTTTACGAGTAATCTGGGCAGGTATGGTATATCCTATCTGCAGATTCTTCAACCGTATATAGGCAGCATTCTGAAGATAGCGGGTTTGCGTCTTTTGATTTTTAGCAAAATTGTCAACCAATATACGCGGGAAATAGGCATTCTTGTTAGCGCTCCAGAAATCATCACCTTCCTCGCGGAAGAAATCAAGATGAGAAGTAAAGCAAGCCGACTGCCAGATACCCCCTGTGGCTCCCCAAAACATATTGTCGTTCAGCCAGGCATCACGTTTCGCCACTCCCTGAAAGAATAAACGTACATCAAAACCTTTCCAGGATGCATTTAGATCCAGTCCAAACCGGAACCGTGGAGAAGTATTACCGATGACCTTTTTGTCACCCGGATCGTTAAGGGTAGCTCCATCGGAAATCTTACCGTCGCCATTCAGGTCCCGATACATGATATCACCAGCGCCCCAGTTAGTTCCCAATGCATCCTGTCCACCTTTCGGAAGTGAAGCAAGATGAGCATCCATTTCCTCCTGACTCTTGGTTATGCCAATTGTTTCAAATCCCCATATATCACCGTTATATTTACTGACATACCAAGTAGCTATTTTGCCTGTAGTATTAGGATATTTCAAGATTTTCTGACGGTCATCGGAAAGTAACAGGTGTACTCCGTAATCAAAATCTTTAATACGATCTCTCCATCCCAAATCTAATTCAAAACCGGTAGACTGCATATCTGCATTGTTCATTTTAGGTACATTCGCCCCTAAAGTTACGGGAAGTTCGGGAGCCGGTCCTACCATATTAATCGTCTTTCGGTTGAACCAGTCGAAGCTTACGGTCAGGCGGTTATTCAACATACCTAAGTCAAAGCCTATATTCCATGACCGCATGGTTTCCCAGCCTAATAACGCTGAAATCAAATCCGGTGCATTCGCTGTGTTGGGGCGACTGTTGCTGATTAGCCAATGGGAATTAGGATCTTGAGCAACAAACTTCATTAACTGGATATACGGATATAGATTTTCCGTATTCTGGTTGCCCAGCTCTCCCCAAGAACCACGGATTTTTAGAGTATTGATGATATTGCCGGTAGATTCCATGAATGCCTCACGTGCCACATTCCATCCGGCAGAGAAGGAAGGGAACAAGTTCCAGCGTTTATCTTTTGCAAAACGTGAAGTTCCGTCATACCGGAGATTAACCTCCAACAGATACCGTTCTTTATAATCATAATTGAGTCGACCGAAGAACCCGGCTGTAGCCCAATGTGTCAGTTTGGATTTATCGATTGTCGATTCACCCGTAGCCGCATTAATATTAGGAACAGATTCTGAAATCAAGTCCAATTTGGACGCCTGTAACTGCCGCCATTTATTCACTTCGGCTTGGAAACCGACCATTCCTTTCAGATGGTGTGCATCGGCGAATGATCTGCTGTATTCACTGTATATGTTTGCATTGAAATAATTGGTACGCTCAGCCCCTTCGGTAACTTTCGATAGTATATTAAAAAAATACTACCCGATTCTTTGTGCGTATGGAAATAGGTTTGTGGACTATGAAGAGTCGAAAGAGATAGCTGGAGACGCTATTTTATGGCTGTGGGAACATCGCGAGACGCTTCAGGTCAAGACTTCTTTGGGCAGATATTTACTCAAATCAGTTTACCATAGATCTCTTAATTGTATAAAGCAAAGGCAACTGAAGAACCATGCTGATACTATGTTTTATGAAGAGATGGAAAAACTGATACATGACGTGGAGGCATACCAGTTTCAGGAACTTTCGAAAAGAGTGAAAGAGGCCATAGAGGCATTGCTTGCTTCCTATCGGGAGGCTTTTGTTATGCATCGTTTTACAAAAAAAAGCTATAAAGAAATAGCTGAGGATTCCGGGGTTTCAATAAAAACAATTGCTTACCGTATACAACAGGCAACAAAATTGCTTCGTAAAGATCTTGCAGATTTACTAACTACTATAATTGTTTGTATTATGTCGATAGTTCGTTGACTGTTGAACTTATTTTTCCGGCCGCAGACGCAGAAAAAAAGAACTTTCTTCAAAAAAGAATATTTAATTAATCAGAGAATGCTGTGATTGTATCGCAGATAAATAAAGAATAGAAAATCGCCTGCATTTGCTAAAATGAAAATCATCCTTTCTTTTATTTAAAGAATAAGCTGAATATATTGCTATGCTTTTACTTCTTTTAGCTGTCATTTGAATAATGAAATCTCTGGTAGATAGACATTGTGCTTAACTTAGTCTTTTCGGTATTTATGATTAACCAGTACGAAAACAATTTGCATATTGTTGCACTTATTTATGCATTTTTATTCTCTGTTTTGTTACTTTTAGTGCAACTGTATTTTGGATGTTATCTTAAAAATAGAACATTATTGTTTAGTAGTATATACCATGCTTGAAGTTGAATAGTGTCTCTCGAATGACGGAAAGTTATGTAAGAAGTAAAAGGAAGGTGTGTTGTATCCTCATTATTTGAATTAAAAAGTCATTTGCAGACAGAAAGATTCTCTGTATCTTTGCCGTCATGGCAGAAAGAAGTGAATTACATCCAAGAAACAAGCACAATGGGCAGTATGATTTTTCTCTATTGACGGAAAATTGTCCATCATTAAAGAAGTTTGTGCAGCTTAATCCTTATGGAAAACAAACAATAAATTTTTTCAATCCACAGGCGGTGAAAGCTTTAAACAAAGCGTTGCTAGTGACTCATTATGGTATCCGCTATTGGGATATTCCCAAGAACTATTTGTGTCCACCTATCCCTGGACGTGCAGACTATATTCATTATATTGCTGATTTGATTGATCCCGAAGGAGTAAATATGATGGTAAAAGAAGAATGTGACGACCAGCCAAGGAGACAGTGTAGATGTCTGGATATCGGTGTGGGTGCAAACTGTATTTATCCTATTATCGGGCATGTTGAGTATGGATGGACATTTGTGGGGTCTGATATTGATCCGCTATCTATAGAAAATGCACGAAAGATAGTGACTTGTAATCCTGTACTAGCGCATAAGATTGATTTGCGACTTCAGAAAGACAACCGGAAGATTTTTGATGGAATCATCGCTCCCGATGAATATTTTGATGTGACGATTTGCAATCCTCCATTCCATAGTTCGAGAGAAGAAGCGGAAGATGGGACATTACGTAAATTAAGTAGTCTGAAAGGGGAAACAGTAAAGAAAGCCAAACTGAATTTCGGTGGAAATGCGAATGAACTTTGGTGTGAGGGTGGAGAATTACGTTTTCTGCTGAATATGATTTCCGAGAGTCAGAAATACCGGGTAAATTGTGGATGGTTTACGAGTTTGGTTTCTAAAGAGAAGAATCTGGATAAACTATATGCTAAACTGAAAGTTGTACACGCATCGGAATATAAGATTATTCGAATGTATCAGGGTACGAAAAGTAGCAGAATATTAGCTTGGCGATTTGGGAAATAGAAAACTTTTTCTGGAATATTATCCGTTGAGGGATTGGCTTTTAGTCAATCCCTTATTTGTGTGTACACTCCTGGAATCAGATAGGTTGTTTTTAAAAAGAAAAATATGGTCTCTAATAAGATTCTAATAGGATTCTAACTATTCTCTAACAGGCCCTCCGAAAGAAGCCGTCTATCTTTGCGTCCGAAAATTCGGTTACTAACTTAACTTATGTTTGATTATGATGATGAAGAGAGAGTTACACATGTTCTTTGTTTGCAGTTTATTGTTTTTTACCGCATGTGGGAATAAGCAGGAATCAGAGCAAAAAAGTGGTTGTCGTATAGAAGGTGATACAGTCTATGTAACAGACCATTTCTTACTTGAAAAAATCAAAGTATCAGAGACAGAATCGGAACCCTATTCCAAGAAAGTGATAACATCCGGTATGGTACGTCCCATTCCTACCCGTTATGCTTACGTTGCTCCTCCATTTGCAGGGAGGGTCACAAAATCTTATGTACGAATCGGACAACCGGTACATCAGGGGACACCTTTATTTGAAATCAGTTCTCCTGACTTTACTTCCGCACAGAAAGAATATTTTCAGGCAGTTTCATCGAGGGAACTAGCGAAAAAAGACTTGAAACGTAAAGAAGACCTGATAAAGAATGGCGTCAGTTCACAGAAGGAACTGGAAGAAGCCCAGAATGCTTTATTGATAGCGGATAAGGAGTTTGAGAATGCTTCAGCCGCATTACGGGTATATCAAGTGGACAATCTTGGGGAAATGATATTAGGGCAGCCGTTGATTGTTCGTTCTCCTATTTCCGGTGTCGTGATCAAGGATAATATCGTTACGGGCCAGTATCTGAAGGATGATACGGAGCCGATAGCTATCGTTGCTGATTTGTCGGAGGTCTGGATTACAGCTCAGGTAAAGGAAAAAGATATCCGGTTTATAAATGAAGGCAGCAGTTTGGATATAGAAATTTCAGCATTACCCGGTACGGTTATTAAAGGTAATGTATATCACGTAGAGGAGGCGGTAGATGAAGAAACCCGTTCCATTCAGGTGCTTTCGGTCTGCGATAATTCGGGCGGACATTTGAAATTGGGCATGTATACTACTATGCATTTCCTGAGTGCTCCGGTCGAACAAATTCAAATTCCGGAAAAAGCATTATTACAGGGCGAAAAGGATAGTTATGTATTTGTGCAGATTGCTCCGGCAATTTTTGTACGGACGTCGGTGATGGTGGAGACAACAGAAAACGGAATAGCTGTAATTAGCCAAGGACTGTGTCCCGGAGATAAGATAATCAGTGAGGGAGGATATTATTTAAAATAAGAAATTATGAAGAAGGAATTAATGCTTTCAATTATACAGAAAAGATGGGTAATGCTTTGCTTGTTTGTGGTGATGTGTATCTTTGGATATTACTCATGGAAACAGCTTTCGATAGAGGCTTATCCGGATATTGCAGATGTCACTTCTCAAGTTGTCACTCAGGTGCCCGGGCTTGCTGCGGAAGAGGTGGAGCAACAGATTACTATTCCGTTGGAACGGGCCATTAATGGTCTGCCTGGTATGCACGTCATGCGAAGTAAAAGCACGTTCGGACTGTCGATGATTACCATTGTCTTTAAAGACGGGACAGAAGATTATTGGAGTCGCCAGCGTGTACAGGAAAGGTTGAATGAAGTAGAACTACCCTATGGAGCTACTTCGGGACTTGATCCGCTGACATCCCCTGTGGGAGAAGTGTACCGTTATATCGTGGAAAGTGACCAACATTCATTACGTGAATTAACCGATCTTCAGAACTGGGTAATTATTCCGCGTATCAAAGAAGTGTCGGGAGTAGCCGATGTGACTAATTTCGGCGGTATCACAACTCAGTTTCAGGTTGAAATAGACCCTTCCAAATTGGAACAATATAATTTATCTCTCAAACAGGTTATTGAAGCTATTGAAAATAACAATGCCAATGTAGGGGGGAGTGTGTTGAATCGTGGCGATCTGGGTTATGTGGTCCGGGGAATCGGATTGATCGGGAACTTGGATGACTTGGGGCATATTGTAGTGAGTACCACTTCCGGAGTTCCTGTCTTTCTGAATGACATCGGTTCCTTGAAATATGGAAATCTTGAAAGAAAGGGAGTTTTGGGGTATACAGACCGTACCCGCGACTATTCTGAAAGTCTGGAAGGAATCGTACTTCTTCTGAAACATGAGAATCCGTCTAAAGTATTGGAAGCTGTTCATACGGCGGTTGATGAATTAAATAATGAAACATTGCCGGAAGGAGCAAAGATACACACTTTTCTGGATCGTACCGATTTGGTGGACACTACTTTGAGCACTGTGTCTCATACCTTGTTGATGGGGATGGGTTTGGTAGTTCTGGTGCTTATATTGTTTCTGGGTAACTGGCGTGGCGCATTATTGGTTTCTATAACGATTCCTGTATCGTTACTTATCGCTTTTATTCTTATGCATCTGACGGATATTCCGGCTAATCTTCTGTCGCTTGGCGCTATTGATTTCGGTATTATCGTAGACGGCGCTATTGTTATGCTGGAAACGATCCTCAAGAAACGTGAAGATAATCCAGAACAATACCTTGAAGAAAAAAGCATCGCACAGCGTGCCAAAGAAGTGGGACGTCCTATTCTTTTCTCGACCATCGTTATTATTACGGCATATCTTCCGCTATTTGCCTTTGAACGTGTAGAACGCAAGCTTTTCACCCCAATGGCATTTACGATGAGTTATGCGATGGTTGGAGCACTTTTGGTTGCACTCTTATTGATTCCGGGACTTGCCTATGCCATATATCGTAAACCACGTAAGATATATAAGAATAAATGGCTGGATAAACTAAAAGATGAATATACTTGTATCGTTACTGGAATTTTGGAAACACCCTCAAAGGTCATTATGTCATCAAGCCTGGTCTTGGTAGGAGGCATAGTATTGAGTGCCGTTGTAGGAAAAGACTTTCTTCCGGAGTTGGATGAAGGTTCAATTTGGCTGCAAGTTAATTTGCCACCCGGAATTTCAGTAGAAAAGTCACGGGAGTTGTCCGATACCTTGCGTGCCCGTACAATGAAGTACTCCGAAGTTACCTATATGATGGTACAAGCAGGAAGAAATGATGACGGAACCGACCCGTTCACTCCTTCTCACTTTGAGGTATCTATCGGCATTAAGCCTTATGGGGAATGGCCGAAGGGAAAAACTAAAAAAGATTTGATTAACGAACTGGAGGAAGAATACAAGTCACTTTCAGGTTTTAAAGTCGGTTTCAGCCAGCCTATGATAGATGGGGTGATGGATAAAATAGCCGGGGCCCATAGTGAACTGGTAGTGAAAGTATATGGCGAAGATTTTCGTGAAACACGCCGTATTGCTGAAGAAATAACCCGGGTGTTGGGGACTGTGAAAGGTGCTGTCGATCTGGATATTGATCAGGAACCGCCTTTGCCGCAGTTACAGATTAGTATGAATCGTGATGCCATAGCCCGTTATGGCTTAAATGTATCTGATGTGGCGGATCTGATTGAAGTGGCTATCGGAGGTAAGGCGATTGCACAACTTTATCAGGATGACCGCCAGTATGACATCACTTGTAAGTATAAAGAAGAGGCGCGGAATACTCCGGAGAAAATAGCCGGACTTATGTTGACTTCTTCCACCGGTGCTAAAATTCCTCTTTCCCAGGTAGCTGATGTCAGATTGAGTCTTGGGGAGAGTACGATAACCCGGGAAATGAACAGACGGCATCTGACGGTAAAGCTGAATCTGCGTGGTCGTGATCTGGCGTCTTTTCTGAACGAAGCCCAAGCGACGATCAATGAGAATGTACATTATGACAAGAATAAATATACTGTCAAATGGGGTGGTGCTTTCGAAAATCAGAAGCGGGCTTATACACGTCTCTCCGTCATTATACCACTGACACTGGTGGGGATGTTTATACTGCTTTATGCCACGTTCGGAAAATTCCGGCAGGCGGGACTGGTATTATCTATTGTCCCTTTAGCACTTTTCGGAGGTATGCTTGCTCTTAATGTGCGTGGTATGACGCTGAATGTATCTTCTGCTGTAGGATTTATAGCGATGTTCGGACTTTCCATACAAAATGGAATTATCATGGTATCGCAGATCAATGGATTACGTATAAAAGGTATGGAACTCCGGAAATCGGTCATAGAAGGAGCGCGTCAACGTTTCCGCCCTATTCTGATGACTTCGGTTACTACGATACTCGGGCTTTTTCCGGCTTCGTTGGCAACAGGAATCGGTAGTGACGTACAGCGTCCGCTGGCAACAGTGATTGTATATGGATTGATGTTTTCAACACTTGTTTCCATGTTTCTGCTTCCGGCTTTCTATTATTTGGTTGAGAACAATGTTTTAAATAAAAAGAAGAACGATGAAAAAGAATATACGTTATAATGTGCTGCTTCTGTTGTTAGTTGTGGAAGTTGCGCTTATTCCGGCTTTTGCTCAAATGGCAGAAGTAAAGCCGGCTCAGTCTATTTCTTTCGAAGAATATCTGAATAGGGTAGGAAAAAATAATCTGAGTTATTTAGCTGAAAAACTCAATGTAAGTATAGCTGATGCAGAAGTGGTTGCCCGGAAAATATTCCCGGACCCTGAATTGGAGTTTGAAGCGGGTAATGAGACTTTTTCTTTGGGAGTTTCTTATTCATTAGAACTGGGAAATAAAAGAGGGGCACGTATTAAGTTGGCACGGACCCAGGCGGAGTTGGAAAGACTTGTTTTGCAACAAGGCTTTCAGGATTTGAGGGCGGAAGCTGCCGATCTTTTTCTAGATGCAATTCTTCAGCGCAACTTGCTTGAAGTACAAAAAAGTTCTTATGAGTATATGTATCAGCTGAGTCAGTCAGATAGTTTGCGTTATGTTTCGGGAGAGATTACCGAGAATGATGTCCGACAGTCAAAACTGGAGGCTCTTACTTTGCTTAATGCTGTTTACAGTCAGGAAGCAGTCTATCATTCTGCTCTGATTCAGTTGAATAAACACATGGGAATGGCTGCTGATACACTTCATGTTCCTTTGGGAAATTGGGAGAAGTTGAGCAGAGACTTTGCCCTGTCTGATCTGGTCGAAGCAGGACTAAATAATCGTATCGACCTGCTTGTCGCTCAAAAGAGCACGGAACTTACTACCGGGGAATATAAACTGACGAAAGCGGAACGAAAACCTAATATCGGAGTTTCGGTTTCTTATGAAAGAGACTGGAAAGGTTTTCTTCCTCCGGCTCGCTCTACTACTGCAGGTGTCTCCATTCCTCTGACATTCTCGAATATTAATAAAGGAGCTGTAAAAGCTGCAAAATTCCGAATTGCCCAGTCGGAAATAATGGAAAGAGACATGGAATTGCAGATACAGGCAGAGATAGCTCAGGCTTGGTTTTATTATGAGGCTGAGAAGAAAAAGGTGGCTCAATATAGAGCCGGGGTACTTGAAGATTCGCAGAAGGTACTCAATGGCATGGTATATAAATACAAACGGGGAGAAACAAGTATTCTCGATGTACTGGTTGCCCAGCGTACTTACAACGAGGTGCAACAGGAGTATCTGGAAACAATGAAAGGGTATGCTGCTTCGTTAGTGGCACTGGAAAAAGCATGCGGTATATGGGATATACGTTTTTGAGCGTTGAATAATCTGACTTTGCTGCTGGAAGAAGCAGCAAAGTCAGATATATACACTTGCCAGTCAGCAGCTTCGTTTTTTGTGCTAAATCATTGTGTGATATTCCTCTTGCTTTTTTTTAGGAAGCTTTTTGATCACTTCTTCCACTGAATGGTCAATCAGTTCTTTGATAAGTTTATCATCCAGATCGCTTTCCAGATAGATACTTATCCAATATTTTTTATCGGAGTGATGCCCGAAAAAGATACCGTTATACTTCTCCATTAGCTCTGTAGATTTTTCAGGGTCACATTTCATATTAGCCCAAAACTCCCCATTCTTAGGTCGCAATCCTGTATAGGTAAACATCTTTCCCATCACTTTAAATACTAAGGTATCTTCGTCAAACGGCATACACTCTGTCGCCCCTTTTACAGACAGGCAATATTCTCTCAACTCTTCGATATTCATGATATTATCTCTAATGTATTTTCAAAAGACAAATATACCCATTTAAGTTTATCCGCTAATCTGTTTCCAAAACTTTAATCCGTAGTACTGTGTCATTTTGACGAGACAGGGCAGTGCTTAATTACTTTTGATTATGTATCTTTGCCGTTGCAAGAGCAGATGTCCTTGATTTATATACCGATAAATAGAATATGATGGAAGCGAAGTATATCACCCTGACTAAAGAAAATATAGAAAAAGAACACATTTGCTGTGCTTTCTCCGATAAGAAATGCAAGGACAGCTATGAGCTGAAAAAAGCATGGCTGAAAAAAGAGTTTGATAATGGTTATATTTTCAGACGGCTTGATGAGCGGGCAAAAGTGTTTATAGAGTACGTCCCTGCCGAAAAGGCGTGGATTCCTGTGACTGCTCCTAATTACTTGATGATAAACTGCTTTTGGGTATCGGGACAATATAAAGGACACGGACATGCTAAAGCACTACTACAATCCGCCATTGATGACGCCAGGGCGCAGGGGAAAGAGGGGTTGGTTACGGTAGTTGGTACATCAAAGTTTCATTTTATGAGCGATGCGAAATGGCTGTTACGGCAAGGATTCGAAACAGTCGAAAAACTTCCTTATGGGTTCAGCCTTCTGGCTCTGAAGATAAATCCGGCGGCTCCCGATCCAGCTTTTAAAGATTGTATATTAAGTGGAGTATGTGCGGATAAAGAAGGAGTAGTGGTTTACTATACACATCGTTGTCCGTTTGCAGAATTTCATGTTCGTAATTCGTTGGTGAATGTCGCTGAAAGTAAAGGTATTCCATTGAAAATAATTAGATTAGAGACGATGGAACAGGCACAGGATGCTCCTACACCAGCCACTATATTCAGTCTTTTCTATAATGGGAAATTCGTCACGACTGACTTAAGTGCATGCATTGACAAGCGGTTTGATAAAGCGTTAGGACTCTAATCTCTTATATTTTAGTATATGTTGTTTTTATTCAGTACTTTCGTGGTGTCTCCATAGGATGTGCGGATTCGGCTGAAAATTAAACTTTTATGGGGTTGCGCAAATGGTGATGAGTCAGTAAATTATAGTTTTACAATCACTAATGTTTCTTATTTCACTTCATTCCAATATATTCAATTCTTGCATTTTATAAAACTATGTTTTATTTTTGGGGAATAAAATTATTGGGATTATAATGAAAGGTATTCACTTGGTTGTTTGTGTTTGTTTGTTTTTATTTGTGTTTAACCAGTTCCTTTTTGCCGACAAAACTATGGAAAGTGATTCACTATATACCTATAAGTATATAAATGGGATCTATATGTCAGAGCCTGAACGTGCTTTAAATTTGTTGGAAGGTGCTGAAAGTAAAAAGACTCTGCCTCTGCGTATTATAAATGAATTACGCAGTAAGGCTTATCGTAATATGTATATGACTAAATTAGCTTTTGTGTATGCAAGGAAGTCATATTTATTAGATTCCATATCTCAGAAAGATCCTAAGCATTTGCTGAAGATGACAGTTGATTTGGCAGAACTGGCTCTGTTGATGAGTGATCATAAAGAGAGTATGAGATACGCTCTTGGTGGTCTTAAATTGGCACAAAAAGAGAAAGATAAAGGAGCGGAGGGTAAGTTGCTGTTTTGTATTGGTGAAAATAAATGGCAATTATCTTTCAAGGAAGAGGCGTATGATTATTTTGACAAAGCTATCAAACAGCTTCAAGGTGCGGAAACCAAATTGGAAATGGCTATGCTTTCATACTTCTATGGGATGAAAATGGATTATCTGCTAAATGATTCCCGGACTGAAGAAGCATTGGAGGTGGGGCTGAAACGTGAAAAACTGCTGAAAAGTATAGCTCGATTACCTGAAAAAAATGAAGCCTTTCTGGATTTGCAATATACTTATTTGTATGCTAAAATGTCATATATTTGCTATCTGGAAGGAGAGTATGAACAGGCTGAAAAATATTACCAGCAGTATTTGTCTACAAAGAATGCATATACCCCTGATGGTCAAACCTATGGAATCCCTTATCTGTTGAAATCGAAACAATATCGGAAAGTAGTAGATCGATGCCAGGATTTTAAGAAGCTTATGCAGCAGCAGCAGGATACTGTTAACTTACAGTATATTAGTATTCTTCAAAAAGAAGTAAAAGCTTATTTAGGACTGAAGGATTTTGAAAAAGTAGCCGCTTTGCGTGAGTCTATTATATCTATTACTGATAGTGTAAATAGTAAGGATAAACAAAATGCAGCTTTGGAATTAGACGCTATTTATAAGGCTACTGAGCAGGAGGAATATATCGCCGAACAGACTTTTCAGCTAAGAGTCAGAAACATATCACTTGCGTTTTTGGGATGCATTACTTTTCTGACATTATTTATGTTATGGCGGATATGGCGGCATAGCACGATAGTCAAGTATAAGAACAAAATGCTGGCGAAGTTTATTAATGAAAAACTGGCTCGGAAAGAAGACGCTGATGAATTATTGATAGAGGAGGAAACTGAAGATCCGGTAGTTGTTCCGTTGGACTTGGAACCAGACGAGGAATCATCAGAGAAAATTGATTTGTCTTTAGATGAAGTTTCCGAAAACCATGATGAAGAAGAGGCTGAGAATAAGAAAATTTTCAAAGACTTGAATCGTATCGTGGTTCAGGATCAATTGTATCTTTCTCCGGAACTGTCAAGAGAGGATCTGGCTCAGATTGTACACTTGAACAATGCGCGCTTTGCCCGGATGATAAAGGAAAATACCGGAACCAATTTCAATGGATATGTTAACGAACTTCGTATTAACTATGCAATTAAATTATTGAAACGGCATCCCAATTATACCATTCGTGCGATAGCCGATGAAGCCGGGTTTAATAGTACGCCTATTTTGTATAGTATGTTTAAGAAAAAAATGGGTATGACTCCCTATGAATTTAAGAAAGCGCAGGAGTCCTTAGGTTGATTTTGGCTTTTTCGTTAAACAAATTTCCGTTTTCCCGGTTTATTCTAACAATAAACTTAAATATAAACGGAAATGGTGCAAGTTAGGATAAAGCGAGTGTACGAAGACTTTTCAGAGACAGATGGATATCGGGTGCTGGTAGATAAGCTATGGCCGCGCGGAATTAAAAAAGAATGGTTGAAGTACGACTACTGGGCAAAAGATATAACGCCTTCCGCTGCATTGCGCAATTGGTTTCATGAGGATATTCCGGGACACTGGAATGACTTTGTTGTGATGTATCAAAAAGAACTGGAAGCCTCTCAGGCTGTTGCCGATTTTCTGACTCTTATCAAACCTCATCCGGTGGTGACTTTGCTTTATGCGTCCAAGGAACCGGTGTACAATCATGCCCGAATCCTTCGTGATTATCTGGAAATACATCTGAAAGAGTGAAATTAAAGTAATTTTTATCTCTTTCCGCTTTCAGTCGTTCACTCAATTTCCTACCTTTGTAATCTAAATCAAAATCGTGTATCCATGAAGTATAAATTATTAGTTCTTGATGTAGACGGAACGCTTCTCAATGATGCAAAAGAAATTAGTAAACGTACGTTAGCTGCCTTGCTGAAGGTTCAGCAGATGGGAGTACGTATCGTGCTGGCATCCGGCAGACCTACTTACGGTCTGATGCCTTTGGCCAAATCCCTTGAACTTGGAAATTATGGTGGTTTTATTCTCTCTTATAATGGTTGTCAGATAATTAATGCGCAAAACGGAGAAATTTTGTTTGAACGGCGGATTAATCCGGAAATGTTGCCTTATCTGGAAAAGAAGGCAAGAAAGAATAATTTCGCACTGTTCACTTATCATGATGATACGATTATTACAGATACTCCGGAGAATGAACATATCCGGAATGAGGCCCGGCTGAATAACCTGAAAGTGATAAAGGAAGAAGAGTTTTCTGCGGCAATCGACTTTGCTCCTTGTAAGTGTATGCTGGTCAGCGATGATGAAGAATCGTTGGTCAGTCTGGAAGGACATTGGAAGAGACGGTTGAACGGTGCTTTGGATGTTTTCCGTTCCGAACCTTATTTTCTGGAAGTAGTACCATGTGCGATTGATAAAGCCAATACACTGGGTGCTTTATTGGAGCAACTGGATGTGAAGCGTGAAGAAGTCATAGCTATCGGTGATGGGGTATGCGATGTAACCATGATTCAACTGGCCGGATTGGGAGTAGCCATGGGGCATTCTCAGGATTCTGTAAAGGTATGTGCGGACTATGTGACTGCTTCCAATGAGGAAGACGGAGTGGCTGTAGCTGTCGAGAAGGCAATTATAGCGGAAGTTCGTGCAGCGGAGATTCCGTTGGATCAGTTGAATGCGCAGGCACGCCATGCGTTGATGGGTAATTTAGGTATTCAATATACATATGCCGATGAAGACCGCGTAGAGGCAACGATGCCTGTAGATCACCGGACCCGTCAGCCTTTCGGCATTTTGCATGGAGGAGCTACACTTGCGTTGGGAGAAACAGTTGCCGGACTTGGCTCGATGATTCTCTGCCAGCCGGATGAAATCGTGGTAGGAATGCAGGTCAGCGGAAATCATATTTCTTCTGCACACGAGGGTGATACGGTACGGGCGGTAGCGACGATCGTACACAAAGGACGTTCTTCCCATGTGTGGAATGTGGACGTTTTTACTTCAACCAATAAACTGGTGTCCTCCATACGAGTAGTCAACAGTGTGATGAAAAAAAGATGACCGACGAAAAAAAGAACTTGACAACTATTGATGCACTCATTCAGCGGAAACAGCCATTTGCTGTTTATCGTGTTCCGGGGGAGAGATTTCCTCGTCTGTTGACAGAAGACACCGGAGCCGTCCGCTTGATTTACGATTTGAAAGAACTGAACGGACAAAGGGGATTTGTGATTGCTCCGTTCTGTGTAGAGAAGTCATGTCCGATTGTATTGATACAGTCGGATAAGACAGGGCAGCCACTGCCTGTGGAAACCGATACGGATGAAGAGGAAGAACTAAACTTGCAAACCTATCCGAAGGAATCTTTTTTAACCCTTTGTTCAGAGAAGTATGCGACCTGTTTTCATACATTTATCGAAGCCTTGCGTGATGCTACTTTTGATAAACTGGTGCTTTCCCGAAGTCTTACTATTGGAAAGCATCCGGAGTTTTCCCCTTCAGCCGTTTTTCGTGCTGCCTGTCAACGCTATATTCATTCTTATATTTATCTGTGTTACACTCCTCAGACTGGCATTTGGCTGGGAAGTACTCCTGAAATCATATTGTCGGGCGAAAAAAATGAATGGAACACAGTCGCCTTGGCAGGAACCCAACCTTTGCTGGATGGTAAACTGCCGCAAGAGTGGGATGATAAAAACCGTCAGGAGCAAGATTATGTAGCATCTTATATTCGTCGCCAGCTTCTCTCGTTGGGTATTCATTCTACAGAGAAGGGACCTTATCCGGCTTATGCCGGTGCTTTGTCGCATCTGAAAACCGATTTTCATTTCTCATTGAAAGATAATAGAAATCTGGGCGATCTTCTGAAAGTTCTTCATCCGACTCCTGCCGTATGCGGACTGCCTAAAGAGGAGGCTTATCGGTTTATTCTGGAAAATGAAGGATATGACCGCAAGTACTATTCCGGTTTTATAGGCTGGCTCGATCCGGAAGGATGGACTGATTTATATGTGAATCTGCGCTGCATGCACATTGAAGACGAACAGCTGACACTTTATGCGGGTGGCGGATTGTTATCCTCTTCGGAGTTGAATGATGAATGGCAGGAAACGGAAAAAAAATTGCAGACGATGAGGCGTATTCTTGTGTCTGCCCCCCATAATGATTAATCACTAACAAGCTAATCACTATCAATATGTATTCGGATAAGAAAAATATACTTCAGCTAGTTGCACTGCTTGAGGCGCATGGAATTACGAAAGTAGTGTTGTGCCCCGGTAGCCGTAATGCACCTCTTGTGCATACATTGTCTACTCATCCGGGTTTTACTTGTTATGCTATGACGGATGAACGGAGTGCCGGTTATTTTGCAATGGGTCTTGCACTGCATGGCGGGCATCCTGCTGCCATTTGTTGTACTTCCGGTACGGCGTTGCTCAATCTTCATCCTGCTGTGGCAGAAGCGTACTATCAGAATATTCCTCTAGTCGTTATCTCTGCCGATCGTCCTGCTGCCTGGATCGGACAGATGGCCGGACAGACTTTGCCACAACCCGGTGTTTTTCAGACATTGGTCAAGAAGTCGGTAAACCTGCCGGAGATTCAGACAGAAGAAGATGAATGGTACTGCAACCGCCTGGTAAATGAAGCTCTGCTGGAGACGAACCATCATGGAAAAGGTCCGGTACATATTAATATTCCTATTTCCGAACCCTTATTCCAGTTTACGGTGGAATCGCTGCCCGAAGTACGAGTTATCACGCGCTATCAGGGGTTGAATGTATACGACCGGGATTATAATGATCTGATCGAACGGCTGAACAGGTATCAGAAGCGGATGATGATTGTCGGTCAGATGAATCTGATTTACTTGTTTGAGAAGCGGCATACCAAATTATTGTATAAACACTTCGCCTGGCTGACGGAGCACATTGGTAATCAGACAGTGCCCGGTATTCCGGTAAAGAATTTCGATGCGGCGCTTTATGCAATGCCCGAAGAGAAGATCGATCAGATGACTCCCGAGTTGCTGATTACCTATGGTGGACATGTCGTTTCCAAGCGATTGAAAAAATATCTTCGCCGACATCCGCCTAAAGAACACTGGCATGTATCTGCTGATGGAGAAGTGATTGATCTTTATGGTTCTCTGACTACCGTTATCGAAATGGACCCATTTGAGTTTCTGGAGAAAATAGCTCCTTTGCTCGATAACCGTGTGCCGGAATATCCTCGTGTATGGGAAAATTATTGTAAGACCATTCCCGAACCGGAATTCGGATATTCCGAGATGTCGGCTATCGGTGCATTGATAAAAGCATTGCCGGAATCCTGTGCATTACATCTGGCAAACAGTTCTGTGATCCGTTATGCCCAGTTGTATTCGCTGCCTTCTACGATTGAAGTGTGCTGCAATCGGGGTACCAGCGGTATCGAAGGATCATTGTCTACGGCAATAGGATATGCCGCAGGTTCGGATAAACTGAATTTTATAGCTATAGGCGATCTTAGCTTCTTCTATGATATGAATGCTTTGTGGAACATCAATGTCCGTCCCAATTTACGTATTCTTCTGTTGAATAACGGAGGGGGGGAGATATTCCATACATTACCCGGACTGGATATGTCGGGTACTTCGCATAAGTACATCACAGCTGTTCATAAAACATCAGCCAAAGGATGGGCAGAAGAACGCGGATTCCTTTACCAACGGGTAGAGAACGATGAACAACTCGCCGAAGCGATGAAGACCTTCGCACAACCGGAGGCCTTGGAACAACCGGTTCTGATGGAAGTATTCACCAATAAGAACAAAGATGCGCGTATTTTGAAAGATTATTATCATCAACTAAAACAAAAATAGATTATGCCAACACAAAGAGAATGGACAACCATCAGAGAATACGAAGATATTCTCTTTGATTACTATAATGGAATTGCCCGTATTACTATTAACCGTGAACGTTATCGAAATGCATTTACTCCGACTACAACGGCAGAGATGAGTGATGCACTGCGTATTTGCCGGGAAGAAGCGGATATTGATGTGATAGTGATCACAGGTGCCGGTGACAAAGCTTTCTGTTCGGGTGGTGACCAGAATGTGAAAGGGCGTGGCGGATACATAGGCAAGGACGGTGTTCCTCGTCTGAGTGTTTTGGATGTACAGAAGCAAATCCGCAGTATTCCTAAACCGGTAATTGCTGCTGTCAACGGCTTTGCTATCGGAGGCGGACATGTACTTCATGTGGTATGCGACTTGTCCATTGCCTCGGAAAATGCAATCTTCGGACAGACCGGCCCTCGCGTGGGTAGCTTTGATGCCGGATTTGGAGCGTCTTATCTGGCGCGTGTGGTAGGACAGAAAAAGGCACGCGAGATATGGTTCCTCTGCCGCAAGTACAATGCACAGGAAGCTTTGGATATGGGATTGGTGAATAAAGTCGTCCCATTGGAGCAACTGGAAGATGAATATGTGCAATGGGCGGAAGAAATGATGCTGCTCAGTCCGTTGGCTTTGCGTATGATTAAGGCCGGACTGAATGCGGAACTGGATGGTCAGGCAGGTATTCAGGAACTGGCAGGAGATGCGACATTGCTTTACTATCTGACAGATGAGGCTCAGGAAGGAAAGAATGCATTCTTGGAGAAACGCAAACCCAACTTTAAGAAATATCCGAAGTTCCCTTAATTAAAAAAAACAATTTATGCTATAAAAGATGTATGAGGTCAGCTTCCGGGCTAAATAAAAACATGGCTATCTTTTGAGAATTTCTCTTTATGTTTTAATAATTTCCCTTTATAAATTGTAAAAGGGAAAACATGTTTTTATTGTTTGGAGTTATTCTGCTGAGATAGTAATCATATTTTTTATAGCATTCTTTTTTATTGAAAATGAATTGTAAGATAGAAATTGTTCCTCGGTTGCTTCATTTCAAGCAACCTGCAGGAACCTCGCGAGGCGTATATACTACGCGGAAAGTCTGGTATGTTCATTTTACTTCGCCAGAATTTCCCGGACGTGTGGGAGTGGGGGAATGTGCTCCGTTACCCAAATTGAGTTGTGACGATCTCCCGGACTACGGGAAAAGACTGGCTGACGTATGCCGATGGGTAGAAGAACAAGGAGGAAAGTTGGATGGAGAGGCTTTACGTGATTACCCTTCTATTCTTTTTGGACTGGAGACTGCTATCCGGCACTTTTTTGAAGGTACTTGGGCCTTATGGAATACAGCTTTCTCACGTGGAGAGGCAGGTATTCCTATAAACGGACTTATTTGGATGGGAGATTTTGATAAAATGCTTGTCCAGATTGAAGCAAAAATGAAAGAGGGATTTCGCTGTATCAAGCTAAAAATAGGAGCTATTAACTTTGAAGAAGAGTTAGCTTTGCTCCGTCATATACGTGCCCATTTTTCAGCTGGAGAAGTTGAGTTACGTGTAGATGCCAATGGTGCTTTTTCTCCGGTTGATGCAATGGAAAAGCTGAAACGTCTTTCCGAACTTGACATACATTCTATTGAACAACCGATCCGCGCCGGTCAATGGGAAGAAATGGCACGTCTGACTTCAGAATCCCCGTTACCGATCGCATTGGACGAGGAGTTGATAGGCTGTAATACCTTGGAAGGAAAACAAAGACTTCTTTCAGCCATCCGTCCGCAGTACATTATTCTCAAACCTTCCCTTCATGGTGGGTTTACAGGGGGAGAAGAATGGATTGCAGAGGCAGAAAAGCGAAATATAGGCTGGTGGATAACCTCTGCTTTAGAGTCGAATATAGGTCTGAATGCCATCGCACAATGGTGCGCAACTTTTAACAATCCGCTTCCACAAGGATTGGGAACAGGAATGCTTTTTACTGACAATGTAGACATGCCCCTTGAAATAAGAAAAGACTGTTTGTGGTTTTGTAAATGACGACTCCCGACAATGATATTTGACCGGCAAAAACAACGTTTACTGTTAGAGGGAAGAGAATATACTCCCGATGATATAAGCAGACTTCTGGCAGAGGGCGAAAATGCATATCCTTCTGCCATACGAGATTTGTTCCTTTTTCTTCGTGAGTGGTTTAATGATTCACCCTTTATGAAGGTTCATACCTCCGGTTCCACTGGTACGCCTAAAGAATTAACCGTTCGTAAGGAGCAGATGATGCAGAGTGCACGTCTTACCTGCGAATTTTTAAATTTGCAACCGGGAGATAAAGCGCTGCTGTGTATGAATCTTCGTTATATAGGAGCAATGATGGTAGTGGTGCGGTCTTTGATTGCAGGTCTGAATTTATTTGTCCGTCCTGCTACCGGTCATCCATTGGCGGATATCAACGAATCATTGAAGTTTGCAGCCATGGTCCCTTTACAAGTTTATAATACGCTTCAAGTTTCTGTAGAAAAAGAACGGTTACAGCAAACGGATATTCTGATTATTGGTGGCGGAGCAGTTGACAGTGCTTTAGAAGCAGAAATCAAAAGACTTCCGGGAGCAGTTTATTCTACTTATGGCATGACTGAGACATTATCTCATATAGCCCTTCGCCGGTTGAACGGAGCATCAGCTTCAGAACACTATTATCCTTTTTCTTCCGTCAGGTTATCTCTGTCTTCTGAAAACACGTTGGTCATTGAAGCACCTCTTGTTTGTGATGAGGTTTTGCAGACAAATGATATGGCACGCATCTATTCCGATGGAAGTTTTATGATTTTAGGACGGAAAGATAATGTGATCAACAGTGGAGGAATTAAAATTCAGGCAGAAGAAATGGAGAAACGACTCCAGTCATTGATTGATGTACCCTTTGTCATCACTTCGGTTCCGGACCGGCGTTTGGGACAGGCTGTAACTTTATTAATAGAAGGACGGTTGCATTTGACAGCGATAGAAGGCAGGATACAGGCTGTGTTGGAACCGTATTATCGCCCCAAATATATCCGAATGGTTAATCATATCCCTCGGACGGAAAATGGTAAGATTAATCGTGCAGAGTGCCGCATTTTGGCACAGAACTTACATCTCGGGGGAAAGGAAGAATAAGAGTAAAGGTAGATAATCTTTCAATTCATTTCGTAAAAGTTCCATAGTCTTTTGTTTGTACCGGTTGATGGATTTTACACTGAGGTTCATTTCTTCTGCAATCTCTGCATGTGTTTTACCTTCGAAGAAACTTTTGTGAAAAACTGTGCGATAGTTTTCCGGGAGTTTGTTCAAAGTATCGTATAGCATTCTGTATAACTCATCGAGTGTATATACACTATCTGATTCTGTTTCATAGAGAGGAGCTTTCTTCTGGATTGTTTCGGCATAACTCCATTCATACTCCTGATGTTTCAGAAAGTTCAGGCAACTGTTTTTTACACACATCTTTATATATCCCAAGGCTGTCTCTGATTGCAAATCGAAAGAGTCTGTATCCAGCTTGTCCCATAAAGAGGTAAATACATCCGAAACGATGTCTTCGCGGGTTTCCTTATCATCTACAAATCTTTTTGCATACAGACAGAAAGGGGCGTAATACTCCTCATAAAGCTGCTTGAAGGCCCTTTCTTTCGTCTGTTTGGAAAAAGATATTTTCATTATATTGAGATTCTGTAGTTTTTCATTTTGCTGCAAATATATAATAAGATAATCATCATTACCTAAAATATCCTTTCTTTTTTTGTTTTTGGTATGAAGCTGTAGAAAATAAGTTAGCTTGAAAAATAAAATAAAAAAAAACTTTGTTTTGCCTGTCCCTTTTCGATTGCTTCAGTTGTACTATTAGTGTAATTGCAATTAAAAGATAAGATTTTGAAAGAGAATATGGAAAATATGAATCCGGAATCATTGCTTCGTAAAGCACAGGCATTAGGAGAAGACATTAAAGAAATGGAGTCCATTGATGTGCTGGGCGCCTATCAACAGGCACAAACCAAAATAAAGATCAACAGAAGAAGGAGTATGTATAATCAGTTGATGCGTTATGCTGCATTCTTGACTATACCTTTGTTGCTTTCTTCTTTGGTTTTGGGATATTTATATTGGGGAGCGACAGATGCCGAAGAAAAATATGCGGAAGTTGTGGCAGCTACAGGCTCGATTATTCGCTACGAACTTCCTGACCATTCGGTGGTCTGGTTAAACTCCGGTAGTACTCTCCGTTATCCTACCGTTTTTAAGAAAGATAACCGTAATGTAGAATTGAAGGGTGAAGCCTATTTTGAGGTAGAGGCAGACCGGGAACGGCCCTTTTACGTAAATACTCCTGCCGGTTTAAGCGTGTATGTTTACGGAACAAAATTTAATGTAAATGCTTACGAAGATGATAATAGTATAGAGACGGTATTGGAGAAAGGTAAAGTAAACGTTATTTCACCTGACGGAAAGACGACTGTTCAGTTGGCTCCGGGAGAACGATTACTTTATAACAAGGCGGATCAGAAGTTGATGAAAGGAAAAGTGGATGTGTATGAAAAGGTGGCGTGGAAAGACGGTAAACTGATATTCCGAAATGCTGAGTTGGATGAGATATTCAAACGGCTGGCACGGCATTTTAATGTAGATATTCAGTTTAATAATATATCAGGGAAGGAGTATAAATACCGCGCCACTTTCCGTAATGAAACACTGCCGCAAATATTGGATTATCTGGCTAAGTCTGCTGCCTTGAAATGGAGAACCGAGGAAGCGGTACAACAGGCAGATGATACATTTACAAAGAAAAAAATAATTGTAGATTTATATTAGTAACCATAAAAATGAGAATAGCCTATGAGATAACACAAAGATCGTAAAAAAAGGAAGAAAGCTGCTACCAACAGCTGTCTTCCCTCCAAATTTTCAGATTCGCGGTAAGGAGTCTTGCAAACGCTAACCGGAATCAAACCATAGTTCATTATAGTAATAAACTTTAGTTAACCGCAAATGTATGAAAAAAAATCATTCATTTATTGCATTATGTCCTAAATATGCTTTAAATCTAAAACTACCTTTAGTTATGAGGATTAGTCTGGCACTACTTTTTGCAGTCGTTTTACAACTTCCTGCAGAGAATGGCTATGCTCAACGAACGCATGTTGCCATTTCTATGAACAATGTATCTGTAGAACAGATACTGAATAAAATAGAAGAAACTTCCGATTATGTTTTCCTTTACAATGACAAAACTATTCAGAAGAACCGCATTGTTTCTGTGAGAAATAAATCCGGTAAGATTCTGGATATTCTGGATGATATTTTTAAGGGAACCGATATCACGTATACCGTAGTTGACAAACAGATTATTTTGTCGACCAATAAGATGCAACTTGTTCAGCAGGAAGGACAAATCCAGGTAAAAGGAGTTGTGAAGGATGCTGGCGGAGATCCGTTGATTGGTGTGAATGTTAAAGTGAAAGATTCTACGGTCGGTACTATTACTGACATAAACGGAAATTTCTCGTTGCAAGCTAAAAAGGGAGATGTTCTGGAAGTATCCTATGTGGGATATGCCACGAAAACTGTAAGGGTTCAGAATGCGCAGGTTTTGAATATTGTGCTGACTGAGGATACGGAAGTACTGAATGAAGTCGTTGTTACTGCACTGGGCATCAAGAAGGAAGCCAAATCATTGTCTTACAATGTACAGCAAGTGAGTAATGATGAGATTACACGCATTGCCGATGCCAACTTCGTCAACAACCTGAATGGTAAGGTTGCCGGTGTTACGATCAACTCATCTTCAGCCGGTGTAGGCGGTTCTTCACGTGTTGTGATGCGTGGTACCAAATCCTTGAATGGTAATAACAATGCTCTTTATGTAGTCGATGGTATTCCGATGAGTGATATGAGTGCAGCTTCTACGCAGCCTACGGATTCATACGAAGGTGCCGGTCAGTCCGGTGATCCTATTTCCGGTCTGAATCCCGAGGATATCGAGAGCATATCCGTTTTGAGCGGACCGTCAGCTGCTGCTCTTTACGGTAGTGCCGCTGCCAATGGTGTAGTAATGATTACTACTAAAAAAGGAAGAGAAGGGCGTACTTCGGTCAGCATATCCAATAATACGACTTTCTCAGCTCCTCTTGTTTTGCCTGAGTTCCAGAATACTTATGGGCAGACCGAAGTAGGTAGTTACTACAGTTGGGGCAGCAAATTGAATACACCGAGCAGCTATGATCCTAAAGATTTCTTTCAGACGGGCGTAAATGTAACCAATGCGGCCAGTCTTTCTACAGGTACTGACAAGAATCAGACTTACTTATCTTTAGGTACTACGAATGCCAACGGTATTATTCATAATAATGACTACGAGCGTTATAATGTTACCGTCCGTAATGTTGCCAAGATGTTGAAAGATAAGCTGACTCTCGACCTGAGTTTTATGCTTAGCTCTGTAAAAGAGCAGAACATGACCTCTCAGGGACTTTATTATAACCCGCTGGTTCCTCTTTATCTGTTTCCCGCGGGAGATGATTTCTCGAAGGTTCAGGCATATCAGCGTTACGATTCAGAGCGAAACTTACTGACCCAGTATTGGCCTTACAGTACCAGTCTGGCTTTGCAGAACCCGTATTGGATTACCGAGCATATCAAAATACCTAATCATAAGAACCGTTATATGGCTACTGCATCGGCAAAATATGATTTTGCTGACTGGATTAATGTGACAGCCCGTGCCAAGATGGACCGCAACAACGAGCGCCGTGAACGTATGTATGATGCAGGAACGAACACCTTGTTTGCTTCAAAATATGGTTACTACTCCAAGAGTAATATTGAAAATCAGCAGATATACGGCGAACTGTTACTGAATATCAATAAGTACTTTGTTGACAATACCCTTAATTTAACGGCCAATGTGGGAGCAAACTTCGAAAACAATGATTATCAGTCCGATTATTTCGGAGGTAAGCTGAAGTCAGTGGCCAACCTCTTTACTTTTGGAAACGTGGACACTTCGGAGAAGAACCTGGCTAATCAATATGGCTATCATTTGAAGAAACGTGCTATATTCGGCAGCGCGCAAATCGGCTATAAATCTATGGCTTATCTGGATGTGACGGCTCGTAATGACTGGTCGTCTACCTTCAAAGGCACGAATACCGGTTCTTTCTTCTATCCGTCTATCGGTCTTTCGGGGATTATCACAGACATATTCCGTTGCAGTACGGATATCATGCCGTACATGAAAGTACGTGTATCCTATTCGGAAGTCGGTAATTCTCCGGACGTATTTCTGGCCATTCCGACTTATGCGTTGGTCGATGGAGTTCCTGTTACCCAGTCCCGCCGTCCTAACCCCAATCTGAAGCCGGAACGTACCAAATCATGGGAAGCCGGATTTAACTTTGTGTTCTTCAAGAACCGTTTGAGGCTGGACGGATCTATTTATCAGTCACGCACTTATAATCAGTTCTTCGAGCGTACCCTTTCTTCCACTACCGGTTATAAGTCGGAAGTTGTCAACGGTGGTCGTGTAGATAATAAAGGTATTGAATTGTCTTTGCGCTTTGAAGATAAATGGGGAGATTTTGGCTGGAGTTCTTATCTGACATATTCATTAAACAAGAATAAGGTAGTGGAATTGCTGCGCAACTATGAAGATCCTTATACACATGAACTCACTTCTCTGGACAGAATCGATATGGGAGGAACCAGTATGTATAAGATGATACTGACAGAAGGCGGATCTATCGGTGATATTTATGTGAATACGCTTCGCACGGACGAACATGGAGCTATCTATGTCCATCCTTCGGACCAGGTCGTAGTCACTCAGCCCGACGAGTTTGTAAAAGCCGGTAACAGTGCTCCTAAATACAACCTCGGCTGGGGCAATACATTCAGTTATAAAGGTCTTTCATTAGGATTCCTGTTTACGGCACGTGTCGGTGGCGTAGTGGTATCGCAGACACAGGCAACAATGGATGCATACGGCTCTTCAAAGGCTACAGCCGATGCCCGTGATAATGGCGGAGCTATTGTCAACGGTCGTCCTATCGGCGCGGAAGATTACTATACGAAGATTGGAGGCTCCGGTGCTCAGGGGGGAATTGGCTCTATGTATACGTATAGTGCGACTAATGTCCGTCTGGCTGAGTTATCATTAGGCTATGATATTCCTATCAACAAGTATGTGGACTGGATTAAGGGGTTGAACGTATCCTTCATCGGTAAGAATCTCTTCTTCCTTTATAGAAAAGCTCCGTTCGATCCGGAACTGACAGCAAGTACAGGTACTTACTTTCAAGGTATTGACATGTTTATGTCACCAAGTCTGCGTAATTTGGGATTCTCTGTGAAAGTTAATTTCTAATCAAACTTATAAATTGTAGAAGATATGATATTAAATAAAATACGGTCATGGAACAAACTTTCCATTCTCGGGATATCTTTGATGCTATTGAATAACATTTCGTGTATCGACTATGAGGATAATGTAAATCCGAATGAAGTCACCGAGGAAATGATGGAAGCAGACAACCTGAAGACAGGTGCTTTCTTTTCGCAAATGCTGCGCCGGGTTGTTATCGTAAATGATGGCGACAAGCTCGATTCTGACTATCAGATTGCCCAGAACTTATCGCACGATCTCTATTCGGGCTACATAGCCGCTACTTTAGGGTCTACCAACCATAACGGACAGTATAACTTTCAGGAACAATGGGTAAATGCCACTTTTGATTATGCCTATACTGGCATTATGGCGCCGTGGCAAAGTATTCACAAGATAGCTACCGAGCAAGAGTTGCCGGAAGTTGACGCATTGGCTACTATCGTAAAAGTGGAAGGGATGCATCGTATTGCTGATACTTTCGGCCCTATTCCGTATGTAAACTATGGCTCTTCCAGCTTATACGACGCATTGGACTTGGTTTATAATAAGTTCTTTGAGGAACTGGATAATGCTATCGAAGTATTGAGCAATTATGTGAACGGAAATGTGGATGCCAAGCTGATGAGCGATTATGACTGTGTATATGGGGGTGATGTAGAGAAGTGGGTGAAGTTTGCCAATACACTGCGTTTGCGTCTTGCTATACGTGTCTCTTATGCGAATCCTACTTTGGCAGAAGCACAGGCAAAGAAATCGATGGAAAATATGTTTGGCTTTATCGAAAGTAAAGCGGAACGTGCCGAGCTTTCGCATAACTCATTGGAATATCATCATCCGTTGCACGAGATCGCCTATAACTTCAATTCGGGCGACTGTCGTCCGGGTGCTACCATCGTAGCCTACTTGAACGGACTGAATGATTCACGAATCAGCTCTTATTTTACAACAGCCGGCGACGGTGAATATCATGGCGTACGTATCGGTATCACCACAAGCAACATGAGCAACTATCAGGGTAATAAGATCTCTAACCTGAATATCAACCGTGCTTCCACTCCGGTAGTATGGATGACTGCTGCCGAATCGTTCTTCCTGCGTGCCGAAGGTGCATTACGTGGCTGGACGATGGGTGGTACAGCCAAATCATTCTATGAACAAGGTGTACGTATGTCGTTCGAAGAGAACAATGCTGCCGGTGTAGACGATTATCTGGCCGACAACACCTCGACTCCGGGTGCTTTTGCAGATAATGTAGGTAGTGATAATTATACTTTCAGCAGCAAGGTTACTCCTGCATGGGATGATAATGCCGATTTTGAGGGACAGTTGGAACGTATCATCACACAGAAGTGGATTGCCATTTATCCCGACGGTCCTGAAGGATGGAGTGAATATCGTCGTACAGGCTATCCGGAAGTTATTCCTGTAGTGAGAAATAGCAGTAATGGAACGATTGATACCGAATTGCAAGTCCGCCGTCTGCCTTATACACGTGACGAGAAGATCAACAATGCCAGCGGCGTTGCCAGTGGTATATCGGCTTTGGGTGGTCAGGATACGGGTGGAACTAAACTCTGGTGGGACAAAAGATCCCGATAACAGGAAAATGGACATTGTTTAATTTTAAAAACACTAATTACAATGAAAACAAAAATAACAGGTTTACTGACTTTCCTTATCGGAACATTCTTTTTCTATAGTTGTGATACCGATGTGGAAGCGTTAGAAATTCAGAAGCTGAAGACATACGACGAGCAGTATTTTGAGAATCTGCGTGCCTTCAAGAAAAGCGATCATGAGATAAGTTATGCTTATTACGAAGCGTGGTCACCAATTGAAGGTGTGACAGGCTATAAAGATCCCGCATCGTGGGGTGAACGTATGGTAGGACTGCCAGACAGTATAGACATCGTAAACCTATGGATGGGAATACCGACAGCAGAGACACATCCGGTAGCATATGCGGATATGCAATACTGTCAGCAGAAACTGGGTACACGTTTTGTCATGCATGCCGATGCTTCTCATTACAGACACCAGTTTACCATTGATGGTGTTGATTATGATCTGAGTCAAAATAAGGATGATGAAGCGATGGCTGCATACGCCAAATGGATTGTAAATCAAGTGTTGGAGCCGGGACTTGATGGAGTAGACGTCGACTGGGAAGGATGGAGCAGCTCCGATCTGGTAAGGTTGATAAAGGAACTTGGCAAGTATTTTGGTCCCGAAGGCGAACAACCGGACAAGTTGCTTATCGTTGACTATTTCAGTGGAACACCACCGACAGACATCATACCTTATTGTGATTATATCGTTCAACAAGCTTATAGTAATCAGGTCGGGTTCTTGACTCAACCCAGCAACTTTCCACCCGAGAAGATGATTTATTGTGAATCATTCGGAGTGTTCTATGCAGACGGAGGCCAACTGATGAACTATGCACGTTGGGAGCCATCGAAAGGTCGTAAAGGCGGCTGTGGAGTTTTCTTCTTGGGAAGAAACTATTACTCATCGTCAGGTATACCTTACAATGAGTTCAGGGAAGCCATTCAGATAATGAATCCTGCAATAAGTGAATAAATAATGAATAAATAAGAATCATGATGAAAACATATATATTTAAACATTCCTTATTGGGAGTAATAGTAGGTTTATCCATTCTGGGTTGTACGGAGGGTGATAAATTTGATTATAATAAAAATGTAGCTTTTATCACAGGAACGGAAACTACACCCGTAACAAAGTTTGTAGTGGAGGATACCCCTTCTTCGTATGCAATTACTGCCTCTACCACAGACAAAGTAGATAAGGATGTGAATGTGAAATTTGCTATTGACAGATCGTTGGTAGAGTCCTATAATCAAGAACATAATACTAAGTATTATGCAATACCGGATGGTGCCGCGGTTCTCGAAAATGCCGATGCCGTGATTCAGGCAGGCAAAGCCTTCTCTACACCGGTTACAGTCAAGGTTACTTCTACGGAAGATTTTGCCGAAGGGCGTGTATATGTCATTCCTGTCACTATGACGCAAGTGGAGGGGCTTGACATATTGAAACCATCGAAAACTATTTTCCTGCAGATATCCCGTGTGATTCATTTCACCTCATTGAATATCAGTAACACGAATCTTTATAGTAACTTTATTTTCTCGGATGATAAGAAGCAGGAATTATCCAACTTCACCTATGAGATCAAATGTTATTCTCAGGAGTGGCATCGTATAGCTCGTCTGTGTAGTTTCACTTCTGCGGACGAACAGCGTTCAAGCATGCTGCGATTTGGAGAGAATGGATTAGATATCAATGCTTTGCAGTGGGTAAGCCCCAGTGGCAGTATTGTGTCCAGCACCCGTTTTAGTACCGACCGCTGGTATATGATTTCTTTGACTTATGATGGCAGTAAACTGACTATGTATGTAGACGGAGTGAAAGATGCGCAAGGTGATGGTGACGGTAAACCGGTCGATTTCCAGCGTTTTGAACTGGGAATGTCGTGGACAGGATATCGCGGATCTCAGTATTTCCGTGGCCGTATTGCCGAAGTTCGTGTCTGGAACCGTGCTTTGAGTACAGGCGAACTACAGATGAATCTTTGTGGCGTTGATTCACAATCGGAAGGTCTGGTTGCATACTGGAAGATGAATGAAGGCGAAGGACACATCTTTAAAGATGCAACAGGACATGGCTATGATATGGACTGGACCAATACAGCCCGTGAAATAAATGAAGGGGCCGGACTGACTTATAACTTAAATTATAGCAGTGCCATTGCATGGGATAGTGACGATAATAATAGGTGTAACGAGTAATAAAATATGGAATAGCTATGAAAATAAATACATATATCTTAGGATTGCTGGCGGTAGCCGGACTATTTAGCTTTCAATCATGCGATGATGAGAGTTATGATGTTGTGGGTAATCCTGATAATCTAATTTATTTCCCTCCGAAAGGCCAGTTTAATAATACTTCAGCAGCTGTCGAAACCTTTACGGTGGTTTCTACGCCTGTCGGATATTTTGGTGATGAAGTTTACGCCAAGTTTGGAGTATCTGCTACTCGTCCCATGGATGGGAGTGCAACGGTGACTGCTGTTATTGATAATGGTTTGGTGGAAGCTTTCAATACGGAAAATGGTACGGAGTATAAAACGACCTCTGTAGCTGTTTTGCAGAGGGCATCTGTCAGTGTCGGTAATGGTTCTTATTTATCATCTGACTCTATAGAAGTCGTCATACCGGAAGAAAAGTATTCCGGTATGGCAGAAAAGGGAGCTTACTTGATACCTGTACGTCTTGAGTCGACAACAAAGGGAAAGGTGACCGTTACTAAAAACCTGGCTTATGTGGTAGTAAATCTGGAGGAAAGGCTGATTAAGGAAGATGCCGGCTCCGATGATATAAAAGGCGCAAAAGTGAGTGACCGCTCTGCATGGACGGCTACAACTACCGATTCTTCGGTAGATGCGAATTCGATAGCCCGCATTTTCGATGGAAATACCGGTTCTGGCGCGTCATTCTCCAATGAAGAGAATCCTACTTTTACGCTTGATATGAACGCTACAAATAATGTAACTGCTCTTTATTTTAAAAATTCATCCTCGAGTTGGGGTTCTTACTATAACTTTAGCAGAATTGGAGTAGAGTTGAGTACTGATGGAAACAACTGGACAGATGCGGGAGCTGCTGCTCCCGTAGTGGAGAACAATACAGATCAGTATATCATACTTTATGGTGCGGTTCCGGCACGGTATGTGAGGTTATCTTTGCAATGGAGCAATGGTAGCGGTTCATGGGGGGGATATTACCGTACCTTCAACGAGCTGGACGTTTATGCTGAATAAACGGAATTTTCGTATCTGATAGAGGAGGGGACAAAGTCAAATGGAGAAAAGAGAATTATTTGTCCCCTCTTATCTTTGGAAAATATTATGTTTGTACCATACTTGTAGATTATGAAAATATTGATTCTATCCATTACCTTTTTATTCCTTGTGCTCTTTCCTTCGATGGCGCAAGAGCCCCGGCTTTCTGACGAACTGGTGTTTGAAGAGCGCGTCTTTGATTTTGGAGAAATAAAGGAAGAAGACGGATTGGTTTCACATGAATTTGAGTTTAGGAATGTCAGTCAGAAAGTTCTTTCTATCAATGGGGTAACGAGTGGTTGTGGTTGTGTACAGTTTGAATATCCTAAAGAACCGCTTCGCCCCAATGCCACAGGGAAAGTGAAAGTGACTTACAATCCGGCTTACCGACCGGGATTCTTCAGTAAGGAAGTCGTTGTTTTGAGCAATAACAATGCGAACTACAACCGCATCTGGGTAAAGGGTACTGTCATTCCCTGCCAACATCCGGTATCGGAGAACTATCCGTATGAGTATGGTAGCGGACTTTGGATGAACTTTGAAGTAATGGCATTCGGCACGATAGGCAAAGGTGGTACGAAAACGATGAAATTGAAATATGTAAATGATACCGATCATGATATGCAACTGATGTTTGTGGTGATAGGTGGAAATACGGATATTAAGTTTACCAGTCCCCGCATGGTGAAAGCCCGTGAAGAAGGTGTGATGCCTGTTGAATATCAATATTCCGGCAGGTTTCCGGCTGTAACACGTGTCTATCCCGTGATCAACGGACGGGCACTCGTGAAACCGTTGGTGATAACATGTGCCGATCCGGTTGATTAGTAATATAATATTTCCTATCTTAGCACCGACAAATAAAATCATCTGAAAAGATAAAACTATAAATGAATCAAATACCATGAAGAAACCCCCAATCGTAACCAGCATTTCTACAGCAGTCTTTAGTCTATTTTTGGCAGGATGTCAGAGTGTTCCCGCACCGGAAGCTATTTTACCTGTTCCTCAGGAAAAGCAAGTAAATTGGCAGAAGATGGAAACTTATGCCTTTGTGCATTTCGGTCTCAATACTTTCAATGACCGGGAATGGGGCTATGGCGACTCCGATCCGAAAACGTTTAATCCGGCTCGTCTGGACTGTGAGCAATGGGTGCAGACCTTTGTCAACTCCGGTATGAAAGGAGTGATCCTGACAGCCAAACATCATGACGGCTTCTGCCTGTGGCCTACACAACTGACAGAATATTGCATCCGGAATACTCCTTACAAAGACGGTAAAGGTGATATTGTACGCGAACTTTCTGATGCCTGCAAGAAGTACGGTATCAAGTTTGCCGTTTATCTTTCTCCATGGGACAGGCATCAGGCAAATTATGGTACGCCGGAGTATGTGGATTATTTCTATAAGCAGTTGAATGAATTGCTCACTAATTATGGAGACGTCTTTGAAATCTGGTTCGATGGAGCCAATGGAGGCGACGGTTGGTACGGAGGAGCAAAAGATGTACGTACCATCGACCGTAAAACGTACTATGATTATCCGCGTGCTTACAAGATGATTGATGAACTGCAACCGCAGGCGGTGATCTTCTCGGATGGCGGACCGGGGTGCCGTTGGGTAGGAAATGAGAGTGGATTTGCCGGAGCTACCAACTGGTCTTTCCTTCGGGCAGGCGAGGTATATCCGGGATATCCCAAATATAGAGAATTGCAGTATGGCCATGCCGACGGTAATCAATGGGTAGCAGCGGAATGTGATGTTTCCATCCGTCCGGGATGGTTCTATCATCCTGAAGAAGATGATAAAGTAAAAACAGTCGATCAACTGACGGACTTGTACTATCGTAGTGTGGGGCATAATGCGACTTTATTATTGAACTTCCCGGTAGATCGTAACGGTTTGATTCATCCGACCGATTCATTGAATGCAGTTTCTTTCCATCAAAGAGTTCAGAAAGAGTTGGCAGATAATTTGTTGAGCAGTGCAAAAGTCGTAGCTTCCGATGAGCGTGGAGGAAAATTCAAGGTTCGTGCCGCAACGGATGGACAGTATGAAACTTATTGGGCGACCAACGACGGAGTGACTTCCGCTGATCTGACTTTTACTTTCACTCAGCCGACGAAGATGAACCGGGTGATGATTCAAGAGTACATACCTTTGGGGCAACGGGTGAAGTCTTTTGTTGTAGAATACAAGGAGGGAGACCAATGGCTGCCGGTTAAATGTAACGAGGAAACTACCACCGTAGGCTACAAACGTCTGTTACGCTTTGAAACGGTCGAAACGGAAGAACTGCGCATAAGGTTTACCGATGCCCGCGGATGCTTGTGTATCAGTGAGGCAGGAGCTTATTATGCACCCGATGCAACGGAGAATTATACATCGGCAACTTCAGAATTGAGGACTTTCCCCTTTGCGATTTTAGGGGTGGATGCAGAAGAAGCAAAGAAATGCAGTGACAAAAACGATCAGACTACCGCTCTTATCTCAGGGAAAGAAATCGTGATTGACCTTGGCGAAAATCGTACCATTCATTCATTTTACTATTTGCCCGACCAAAGTGAATACAGTAAAGGGCTGATTTCATCGTACGAACTGTCTGCCGGTACTACCGAAGAGACGATGCAAGTCGTAGCTCAGGGAGAATTTTCGAATATCCGTAATAATCCGATTCTTCAGAATGTGTACTTTAGTCCGGTTGAGGCTCGCTATCTTAGGTTAAAAGCGACTCGAATGGTGGATGAAAGCGATTCTTTGGGAATAGCGGAGATAGGATGTCAATAATCTCTCTCTAGAATACTTTTTGTTTTATCTGCACCATCTGTCACCAGCCTTTTTATTGGTTTGATTTAATGTGGTGTATAGTGTTGCAGATACTTGTTGCAGATGTGTTGCAGATAAATTATCTGCAACATAAGGGATTGTTATATCTCAGTGCGGTCTCTTGGTGCATTCTTTTTGAATGAATAGTACCTTTGTTTTGTTTCAACCGGAGGAACATTTAGTTTCATGCCTTGAAACTAATAGTTTCAAGCGTTGAAACCAAAAGTTTCAAGTAATGAAACTAAATGTTTCTTCCCAATGAAACTAAAGTTTCTCCTGCTTGGAAACTAAAGTTCCATCGCATGAAACAACAATGGAACCTGCAGGAAGTTATTTTTATATTATATCATATAGCATTATGACACAGCGATTATCTATTTTAATCATAGGATTGATAATGAATATCGGGGCTTTTGCCCAATCCTCTCTGCCACTTTATAAAAATCCGCTCCTGTCTGTTGACGAACGGGTGAAAGATTTGCTTTCACGCATGACTTTAGAGGAAAAGGTCGGACAACTATTATCTCCTCTTGGCTGGGAAATGTACGAAATAAAGGACGATGAAGTGTACCCTTCTGAAAAGTTTAAAAAACTAATAAAAGAAAAGAACGCAGGTATGCTGTGGGCGACTTATCGTGCTGATCCCTGGACTAGGAAGACCCTGGAGAACGGACTTCGCCCCGAACTGGCAGCCAAAGCCGGTAATGCATTGCAGAAATATGCAATAGAAAATACCCGTTTGGGTATTCCCGTATTTTTGGCTGAAGAAGCACCTCATGGACATATGGCGATTGGGACAACAGTCTTTCCTACCGGCATAGGGATGTCGGCAACTTGGTCGCCGACATTGATAGAAGAAGTGGGAAAGGCGATTGCTAAAGAGATTCGTTCACAGGGTGCGCATATAAGTTATGGGCCTGTACTGGATTTGTCTCGTGACCCTCGCTGGTCGCGTGTAGAGGAAACCTTCGGCGAAGATCCCGTATTGAGTGGACGCTTGGGAGCTGCGATGGTCACGGGATTAGGAAGCGGAGATTTATCCCGGGAGCATGCTACCATAGCTACTTTGAAGCATTTTCTGGCTTATGCGGTGCCGGAAGGCGGACAAAACGGAAACTATGCATCAGTAGGGGCCCGGGACCTGCATGAGAACTTCCTTCCTCCTTTTCGGGAAGCGATAGAGGCAGGAGCACTCTCTGTGATGACTTCTTACAATTCAATAGATGGTATTCCCTGTACGGCAAATCATTATTTGCTGACACAATTATTACGTAATGAGTGGAAATTTCGTGGATTTGTTGTTTCCGACTTATATAGTATCGAAGGTATTCACGAAAGTCATTTCGTTGCTTCCACTATGGAAGAAGCGGCTGTACAGGCACTATCTGCCGGAGTCGATATAGATTTGGGTGGTGATGCGTTTATGAATCTGTTGCAAGCTGTCAGGTCTGGAAAACAGGATGAAACGCAGATTAATGCAGCTGTAGACCGGATATTACGGATGAAGTTTGAAATGGGATTGTTTGAACATCCTTATGTAAATCCGAAAACGACTACGAAAATGGTGCGTAATAAGGAGCACGTCAAACTGGCACGCAAAGTAGCGCAATCGTCTGTAGTATTGTTGGAGAATAAGAATTCTATTCTTCCTTTAAGTAAGAAAATAAAAAGAGTGGCGGTCGTCGGACCGAATGCAGACAATCGTTATAACATGCTGGGAGACTATACAGCACCACAAGAAGATAAGGACATAAGAACCGTATTGGATGGAGTTATCTCTAAACTCTCTCCCTCCAGAGTGGAGTACGTGCGTGGATGTGCTATCCGTGATACTACTGTGAATGAGATAGCGGAGGCAGTTGAAGCAGCACACCGTTCGGAAGTCATAATAGCGGTAGTAGGAGGCTCCAGCGCACGTGATTTCAAGACGAGCTATCAAGAAACGGGCGCGGCAATCGCAGACGAAAAGAGCATCAGCGATATGGAATGTGGTGAGGGCTTTGACAGGGCTACTCTGACCTTACTGGGAAAACAGCAGGACTTGCTGAATGCACTGAAAACCACCGGAAAACCATTGATTGTTGTCTATATAGAAGGGCGCCCGTTAGACAAAGTCTGGGCATCCGAGTGTGCCGATGCATTGCTGACCGCTTCTTATCCGGGGCAGGCAGGAGGGGATGCAATAGCCGATGTCTTGTTTGGTGACTATAATCCTGCCGGGCGATTACCGGTTTCTGTTCCCCGTTCTGTTGGACAGATACCTGTTTATTATAATAAAAAAGCTCCTCGCAATCATGATTATGTCGAAATGGCCGCTTCTCCGCTCTATGGTTTTGGCTATGGTTTGAGTTATACCACTTTCGAATATTCGGATTTGCAAATAACACAGAAATCCCCTTGTCATTTCGAAGTCTCATTTAAGGTAAAAAATACCGGGGACTATGACGGTGAAGAAGTTGCGCAACTTTATCTGAAAGATGAGTACGCTTCGGTAGTCCAGCCCCTGAAGCAATTAAAGCATTTTGAACGTTTCTTTCTGAGAAAAGGAGAGGAGAAAGAAATTCTTTTCACCCTAACCGAAAAAGATTTGTCCATTATCGACCGGAGTATGAAGCGTGTGGTGGAAACTGGAGATTTCCGGATAATGATTGGTGCTTCTTCTGATGACATAAGACTAACAACTCATATTTCGGTGAAGTCTGTGTCCGGAAGTAAGAACCTGAGATAAGGTTATAAATTAAAAGCGAGTGTATCAGATATAACTCTGAGGCACCCGCTTTTTCACTTAAAATCTAAACCTTATATTTACTTGCTGTTATAAGCCGTCAGCATCCAAACCATCTTTTCCTGTTCTTTCAGATAATCACTCATCATCGAAACTGTCACTTCGTCTCCGGCTTGCGAAGCGATAGACAAAATCTTACGTTCTTCACCAATCAGATAGCTGATAGACTGCAGAATGTTATTCAATGCTTGTTCGCCGTTGCTTACCTTATCCACTTCATTGATGTTTGCCACTTTCAGATAGTCGCTGAACTTGTTAGCCGGAGTTCCTCCCAGCATTAAGATACGTTCTGCGATTTCGTCCACCTTTTCAGCGGTGTCGTCATACATCTTTTCGAATTGGCTGTGAAGTACGAAGAAGTCATGTCCTTTGATATTCCAGTGGAAACCGCGGAGGTTGGTGTAATACACTTGGAAGTCTGCCAGTAATTGCTGCAAAGATGCTACTACGTTGTTTGCTCCCGATTCATTCAATTTGATAAATTCTAAAGTTTTCATATTCTATTTGTTTTTAATGATTTATATTCGTTTTCTTTTTTTCTGTACTGCAAAGATAAGGCGGAAAATGCTTGTTGTCAAACTGAAAATTTCTATCTTTGCATAGAAGAAATCTATAACTTAATCTGATTTGATAGATGACAATACAACAATTGGAGTATATTTTAGCAGTGGACCAGTTTCGTCATTTTGCCCGGGCAGCCGAATATTGCCGGGTGACACAGCCTACGTTGAGTGCAATGATTCAGAAATTGGAAGAGGAATTAGGAGTAAAGTTATTCGACCGTACCGTACAGCCTGTCTGTCCCACAGCGATTGGAGAAAAGATAATTGATCAGGCACGTGTTATTTTGGCGCAGACTGCACAGGTGAAAGAAATAATCAGTGAAGAAAAGCAGTCGCTGGCAGGTGTATTCCGTTTGGGAGTATTGCCAACCATAGCTCCTTATTTACTACCTCGTTTCTTTCCTCAACTGATGGAAAAGCATCCGGAACTGGACATCCGTGTCACGGAAATGAAAACACAGGATATTCAGCAGGCGTTGCATGCCGGAGAACTTGATGCCGCAATCATAGCAAGCAAACTGGAGGATACCTTCCTGAAAGAAGAAACTCTTTTCTATGAAACATTCTTCGGGTATGTATCTTGCAAGGAACCTCTGTTCAAGCATGAGATGATCCGTACTTCCGATATAACAGGCGAACGCCTTTGGCTGTTGGACGAGGGGCATTGTTTCCGTGACCAGCTGGTACGTTTCTGTCAGATGGAAACGGTAAAAGTCAATCAGATGGCCTACCATTTGGGAAGCATGGAAACGTTTATGCGTATGGTGGAAAGTGGAAAAGGGATTACTTTTATTCCCGAGTTGGCTGTTTCACAACTGACAGAAGAACAAAAGAAATTAGTACGCCCATTTGCTATTCCCCGTCCTACACGGCAGATTGTACTGGCAACCAGCAGGGATTTTATCAGGCATAGCTTGCTGAATGTTCTGAAAGAAGAGATTCTGGCAGCTATACCCAAAGAAATGCAGTCTTTGCAATCCATTCAATATTTATTGTAAGATTCCTTATCCCTGTATGTCGCTTTTGGCTCTATTGTGCTTCAGCCATTGAGCTATTTCGGCTCCCTTAAAATAAATAATGAGGGAGCTGACTATAATAATCATTCCGGCAACGGTACTGAATGTCGGATATTCTCCCGGAAGCATTATCCAGCTCAGTACGGCACCCAATATCGGGTTGATTAACCTGCACATATTGATATCACTAACTTTAGCTCCTTTACTTTGCAAAGCGATAAACCAGAAACTGAACGCAAAAACCGAGATAAATACCAGAATGGAAAGGCTGATATAGAATCCGGCAGGTTTCCCGATAAAGGAGTGATATCCTTCCGTACCTAGTCCTACCATGTAGATAAGCAGTCCCCCGAAGAACATCTGTACAGCATTCAGGAAAATAGGGTTTACCTTACCTTTGTCTTCTGATACGGAAATCGCGGAATACCCCTGAAAAATGATACTAAGCAGTAAAAGTACAATACCCGTGATCCCTTTCCAGTCCAGTGGTGCGCCATTGCTGCCCATACCTACGATAAGTAACAGGCCGATGAGGCTGATAATAAGACTAATGATTTTGTGAATATTCAGCCGGTCATTGCTTGCCAGCAGATGAGCTAACAGTACATTGATCAGTGGCGTCATTCCCATAATAATGGAAGAAATAGCTCCGCTTACGAAATCGACACCAAAATAGAAAGCTGTGTACCCCATAAACATATTAATCAGAATCAAATTCAGAAACAATTTACTGTGTTGCCGAATCTCCTTCCACATACCCTTGTGCCAGGTATAAGCGAAAAGAATGATACCTACGGTAGTAAATCGGATACCTGCAAAGTTCATAGGAGAAAAGTCATAGCTCAACCCTTGTTTGATGAACGGATTGACGATAGCCCATAGTACAGAGGCCAATATAGCATAAAATAGTCCTTTTTTCATTGGATCGTTTGGATGGTTTTATTCAAAAATGTCGCAAAGATAGTAATAATTAGGCATATACGTTTTGAATTCTGGTCTTAATTCTTTATATTTGAGGAATCAACCATTTTTATTTAGTAATATGAAAAAATACATTGCAGAAATGATTGGGACGATGGTGCTCGTTCTGATGGGATGTGGAAGTGCTGTTTTTGCCGGTAGTATGGCCGGTACTGTAGGAGCCGGAGTAGGAACAGTCGGTGTTGCTTTGGCATTTGGACTTTCAGTAGTGGCGATGGCGTATGCTATCGGAGGTATCTCGGGATGTCACATCAATCCTGCTATTACGTTAGGGGTATTCCTTTCGGGACGTATGAATGGAAAAGATGCAGGCATGTATATGCTTTTCCAGGTGATAGGAGCGATTATCGGTTCGGCTATTCTTTACGCATTAGTGACTACCGGTGGGCACGACGGACCGACAGCTACCGGTTCCAATGGTTTCGGTGATGGCGAAATGTTACAGGCATTCATTGCAGAAGTCGTGTTTACTTTCATTTTCGTATTAGTGGTGCTGGGATCTACCGATCCGAAGAAAGGGGCGGGCGCTTTCGCAGGGCTTGCTATCGGGCTTTCGCTGGTATTGGTACATATCGTATGTATCCCTATTACGGGTACTTCCGTCAATCCGGCACGTAGTATCGGTCCGGCATTGTTCCAGGGTGGAGAAGCGTTGTCGCAGTTGTGGCTGTTTATTGTAGCACCGTTTGTAGGAGCGGCTGTCAGTGCACTCGTCTGGAATTATTTCGGTGACAAAAATGAAAAGAAATAATAAGAAGAAATAAACGGATCACTTCATGATAAAATTAAGGGCGAGAGTTTCACAACTGTCGCCCTCTTTTGCGTAATTATATATTATAATAAAAAGAGTGTTTCTATAATTACTAGATTTAATTGGATGAGGGGAATTCCACTTCATAGAATTTTTCCCCGTTATATAAGGTTTTGACACGTATTCTGAGTCCTTTCTTACCTTTCATCTGATCTTGAATCTTGTCCAGTTTGAAAGATATATACCCTTCGCCCAGACGGTCGGCGGTATCGCCTTCGTCGTTATGCCGGAATTCAAGATTGATATACTCATCGTTGGCATCATCGGCAGCAGGTTCAGCTTCCTTGTTGTTGATGACCAGATTCAGGAAATGTTTCTTATCCTCGCTATGCGTACCGTAATATTGGAATTCGATTGTCAGATATTTCTTGTCTTGGGTAATCCACATATAAGTGGAATTGATTTTATCGTCTCCGATCTTCTCTTCCGTATTTTCTCCTTCTCCCATAGTTACGATTTCTTTGGTCAGGATCTCTTTTATTTCTCTTACCTGAATATTATAGTCATATCCCTTCACCGGTTCTTCCAGTTCTTTGAATATGACAAAGGCGCGTTGCCCGTCTTTACTCTTGTCACTGATCCATCCATTTCCATTACTCGGGAACATTGTTTTTCCATCGTCCAGGGTGAAATAGAAATCCTTGCTATCCGGGCTGATCAGATTAATAGTGCTGATGACCAGCGAATCGGATGGAGAGTCATCATCCAGACAAGACTGAAATATCGGCATGGTGGTCATAACAGCAATTATAAATGCAATGAATTTAAATTTCTTCATATACTATAAAAATGATTTTTAATTGATACTATTTAGTTGCTTTGTATTTTGAAAATGCAGAAGGGGAGAAAATATTGCATTTGGATCTGTTAAAGAAACAAAAGTTGCAAAAGAGTTGTTCTCTCTGTGCAGTATTTCTATCTTTGCTGCATTTATAAGGTAAACACGTGTATAAGCAAATGGAAGAATTTGAGTTGTCGGAACAATGCAGGCTGGGAAATAATCGAGCCCGCAAAGAATTGTATGAGCACTATGGAGGGCGTTTGCTTGGCGTCTGTCTGCGCTATACAGGCGACCGTGATACAGCTCAGGACCTGCTTCACGATGGTTTTATAAAAATATTCAGTTCTTTCGACAAGTTCACCTGGCGGGGTGAAGGCTCATTACGGGCTTGGATGGAACGGGTGATGGTCAATACTGCTTTACAGTATCTTCGCAAAAGTGATGTAATCAGTCAGTCGACACCTTTGGAGGAAGTTCCCGAAGACTACGAGGAACCCGACGCTTCGGCTGTTGAGATGATTCCGCAAGCAGTATTGATGCGATTTATCGAAGAGTTGCCGGCTGGATACCGTACCGTGTTCAACCTTTATACCTTCGAGGAAAAGTCGCATAAGGAAATAGCACAGTTATTAGGTATTAATGAAAAGTCCTCGGCTTCGCAATTATTTCGGGCGAAGAGCGTGTTGGCTAAGAGAGTAAAAGAATGGATAATGAATAACGGATAGGTAGAGATATGGAAGAGAAAGAATTATGGATGAATAAGTTGAAGGAGAAGCTCGGAGATTACTCGGAGCCGCTGCCTGCTTCCGGTTGGGAACAACTGGAAAAAGAACTTATGCCTCCTGTGGAGAGGAAGATATATCCTTATCGTAAATGGACAGTAGCTGCTGCGGCTGTCATTTTATTGGCTTTAGTGTCATCACTCAGTTTGTATTTCTTGGGAACTCCTGCTGCCGATGATATTCGTCATGCCAAGACTCCGGCGTTAGCCTCTGTTCCGGATATTTTGCCGGATGCACAGCAACCGGATGCGACCGGAACAACGGTAGAGCCGGTAGTACGTCCGGTAGTGAAGGATCGCATAGCGAAGGCGGAACGGAATATTCCACAACCGACAGCAAATGCAGATGCACCTGTTCAGAAAGAAAAACAGGCTCCTTTGGAAGTGGGAGCTAAGGCGGGTGACCGGAAAGCAGAAGTGGAACAGGTGGAAGAAACGAAGGTTGCTCAGCAGAAGCAGACGGATACAGAACAACCGGGAAATAAACCACGCCGTCCTTCCAGCAGAGATAAGCTGCATATTCCGACTGAGAAGGCATCCTCACAGAAAGGTACGTGGTCGATGGGACTTTCGGTAGGTAATTCCGGAGGTGCTTCTACAGAGTTAGGATCGGGGATTCCTTCCTATATGTCTCGCGTGAGCATGGTATCGGTTTCGAATGGTTTGCTGAGCATACCAAGTGACCAGACGTTGGTCTTTGAAGATGGAGTGCCTTATTTGCGTCAGGCCAATCAGGTGGTTGATATGAAACACCATCAGCCTATCTCTTTTGGATTATCCGTCCGTAAGAGTCTGGCGAAAGGTTTTTCTGTTGAGACAGGGTTGACTTACACTTTGCTTTCTTCGGATGCAAAGTTTGCGGACAGCGACCAGAAGACAGAACAGAAACTGCATTATCTGGGTATTCCGTTAAAAGCAAACTGGAACTTCCTTGATAAGAAACTGTTTACTTTTTATGTATCCGGTGGAGGTATGATTGAGAAATGTGTTTATGGTAAGCTGGGCACAGAGAAGGAAACTGTGAAACCTTTGCAATTCTCCGTCTCCGGTGCAGTCGGCGCACAGTTTAATGCCACCAAACGGGTAGGTATATACGTAGAACCCGGTGTTGCTTATTTCTTTGATGACGGTTCTGATGTACAGACCATCCGTAAGGAAAATCCGTTCAACTTCAATATTCAGGCGGGTATCCGACTTACTTATTAGTCAATATAGTTGAGCTATATATTTTAAAAGCGATATTTTACCAATAACGGTTAAAATATCGCTTTTAAAGTTTTATATGCAGAAACTCTGCTGAAAAATCGGAAATCTGAGAAAATATTAATATCATTGTCATCTGTAACTTTATACCTTTGTTTCAAAATACGACACTATGGTTGATTTTTCAGATGAAAAGTTCTTATTAGACGAGATCAGAAAAGGTAATAATCAGGCATTTGAATATCTTTTTAAGGCTTATTATCCCCGTTTGTGCGGCTATGCTATTCGTTTCGTGGAAGATGAAGAGACGGCTCGTGATATTATTCAGGAGTGTTTTCTGCGTTTTTGGGAGAAGCGGGAGTTGTTGTCGGCTGTATCGGTCACCTCCTTACTTTTTGCAATGGTACGCAATGGATGCCTGAATTATTTGAAGCATCTTTCCATTGTCGAGAAACATCAGATAGAATATCTTGCATCCATTGATGGTGAAGAAAGGCTCTATTATGCCGACTTCACACTAGATGCAGAGCACAAACTACTATATGACGAATTACAGGAACAAATCAACCTTGTCATCGGGCAGCTGCCCGAGCGTTCGCGGGAAATCTTCCTGATGAGCCGTTTCAAAGGACTGAAGAATCGTGAAATTGCAGACAAACTTCAGATATCGACTACGGCAGTCGAGAAGCACATTGCGAAAGCATTGAAAAGCTTCTCCAAACACTTCAAAGACAAGTATCCGGTAGACATTTATATTATGATTGTTGCTTGGGTGATTATGAATAATAAATAAAAGAGGAAAATATAAACCATTGATAATTAGATTGGAAGAGCAGGAACTGAAAAATTCCTGCTTTTTTCTTTGTATGGGTGGTTGGGTAAAAGAAATAATAGTTGTTACATCTTATAGAAAGTGAAATTATGGAAGAAAAGAAAAACATTCGTGAGTTGGCCGTTCAGTATTTCGAAGGAAGAATCCGGCGAAAAGACGAAAAACTATTGTTTGAGTATGTCGGACAAAGTGAAGCAAATCGCACGGCATTCAGACAGTGGGAAAAGGAGTGGATTGCCTCGGGCATTACCGATTCCAATACCACGAAGGAGTGGGAGACATTACAACGCAAAATCCGCACGCAGGAAGCCATTATCCCGATGCTGGGTATTTCGAAAACGAGATTTTCCGTCTGGCGGAAAGTGGCTGCTGTTGCAGCCATCGTACTTCTGACTGTAGGAGGAACCCTTGGTGTCCGGCAACTCTCTTCCTCATTGCAACCGGAAACGTACTTTGTATGCGAAACTCCTTATGGTGAGAAGAGTAAAGTCGTTCTGTCTGATGGTACAGTCGTTTGGCTTAATGCAGGCTCCACACTGAAGTATTCGAACAAGTTCAATACCGCCAATCGCAGAGTCGAACTGAACGGTGAGGGATATTTTGAAGTCACCAAGAAAGCGGGAGCTACTTTCATCGTGCAGACACATGGATATGACATCGTTGTGAAAGGAACGAAGTTCGACGTATCCGCCTATGATGATGATCCTTTCATTTCCACCACTTTACTCGAAGGGTCGGTCGAACTGAATTATAAAGGCAGTCCGATAATGATGTCTCCTGGAGAGTCCATGAGATTGGACGTAGAAACAGGAAAATTCATCCGTACCCAAGTAAACGCTTCACAATCAAAAGCGTGGGCGGAGAACCGTATAGAATTTGATCACATTACATTGAAGGAACTGGTTGCAAAACTATCCCGACAATATGATGTGAATATTCGGCTGGAATCGGAAGCTGTAGGAGACAAGACATTCCGTATTTCTCTGCGCAACAGAGAAACAATCGGAGAGGTGATGACGGCTTTGCAAGAGATTATCCCGATAACCGTCGAACGTAAAGGCAAGGATATATATATCAGAGAATAATTTCCATTTTGTAACAACTATTATTAAATTAAATCGAGAAAAACTATGAACAACCGAAAGAGCTTATTACGGCTGCTTCTTTTAGTTTCATTTTGTCTGGCGACAGTGACTTTACACGCCCAAGTCATCAACAAGACATTCAAGAATGAAACACTGAAGACAGTCTTGAAAGAAGTTGAGCAGCAAACAGGTTTATCTGTCATCTATAAGACAGATGAAGTGAACGAGAATAAAAGAATTACGGCAACTTTCAAAAATGCATCATTGGATGAGGTGCTGAATAAAGTCTTGGATAAGGATTTGACTTATAAGTTGCAAAACAAGATGATAGTCATCTTGAAAAAGACGCAGAAACCTCATGACGGCAGTACAAAGAAGAACATCAAAGGAACAGTCGTGGATGATAAGGGCGAACCGATCATTGGGGCCAGTGTGGTAGTGAAAGGAACTTCAACCGGAATAATTACGGACCTTGACGGAAACTACACTATAAATGAAGTATCGGAAGATGCCTGGATTTCAGTCTCCTATATCGGTTATCAAAGTGTGGAACTTCGAGCTGCCGATAGTAAGAATCTGCTTCGGATTGTCCTGAAGGAAGACACTAAAGTATTGGATGAAGTAGTTGTCGTGGGGTATGGTGTACAAAAGAAAAGTGATATCACCGGTTCCGTTTCTTCCGTAAAGTCAGCAGAGCTATTGTCAGCTCCTAATGCCAGTACTGCGCAGGCCTTGCAAGGACGTGTGGCAGGTGTTGTTGTGCAGAATTCCAATGGTGCTCCTTCGGGATCGGCAACGATCCGTATCCGTGGAGCCAACTCGCTGACTTATGGAAATGATCCTTTGATCATAATCGATGGTGTTCAAGATGGGAATATCGGGAGCTTGAATCCTAACCAGATAGAATCCATAGAGGTATTGAAAGATGCTGCAGCCCTTTCTGTCTATGGTTCGAAAGGTGCGAACGGTGTTATTCTGGTGACAACTAAAAATGGGAAAACCGGAAAGCCGCAGGTGTCTTACAACGGTTTTGTTTCATTTGATGAAGTGCGGAAAACCTTGCCTGCATTGAATGCGAAAGAATATGCCCTGCTGATGAATGAGGCTCAGGAGGAGAATGGACTCAATCCTGCTTTTGGTCCGGATGAGATTCCGTTGGAAGGAAACAGTACGGACTGGCAGGATAAGATTTTTCGGAATGCGGTTTCCCAATCACATAACATCAGTATCAGTGGAGCGAAAGAAAGCATTTCTTATTTCATAGCTGGAGGATATACCAATAAAGATGGCATTGTGCAGAATACCAATTTTAAACAATATACTTTTCGTGCAAACTTTAAAGTTCAGGCTACATCCCGTTTGAATTTATCGCTGAATACGTTTGCCTCTTATGACGAGACGCATAATGGAGATTATGAACAGGCTATTAATGCGGCACTTCAATGGTCGCCTACGAAACGCATCTATGACCCCGATAGCGAAGGAGGATATACACAGCCGGGTGGAGGAATAGGACCGGTTTCATTGTACAATCCGGTGGGGTATGCTTTGGAGATAGTGGACGATAAATCCGTCGCTTCTTTTAATGCTTCTTTGATGGGAGAATATAAATTCTGGGATTTCCTCAAATTATCTTCTTTGTTTTCATATAAGACTCACAGCGATGCCAAAGGGTATTTTGATAATCAGCGTGTCAATAATGGCGATATTAGAGATATTAACGGAAGTAAGGCCCAATCACGCTATATCGCTTTGCAAAGTACCAGTATTCTGACTTTTGACAAGGCTTTTGGCGATCATACCGTTCAGGCTACCGGAGTATACGAAGTATTGAAGGATAATTATCAGAGCACATCTGCATCTTCCAGAGGAATTCCGGTGGGAATGGGATATAATGGAGTGCAATTCGGCTCTATTTTGCAGGCCCCTTGGGTGGAATATTCTACTACAGTGATGCAGTCTTTTATGGGTCGTGTGAATTATAGTTATAAGAATAAATACATGTTTTCCGGATCGGTTCGTTATGATGGAGCCAGCCAGTTGGCAGAAGGAAACAAATACGACAATTTTACAGCATTTTCATTAGGATGGAATCTTATGGAAGAGAAGTTTATGAAAAGGCTGAAAGATATAGTACCGGAGTTTAAAATTCGCGGGAGTTACGGTACGGTAGGCAATGCGGCAGTGCCCGCTTACTCTTCTCATTTAAAGTTTTATCCGGGCATGGACGATAGCGGAAACCCGACTTTGGCAATATCAGATTTAGGCAATGAAAATCTGAAATGGGAACGTACCCGTGAGTTGAACATCGGTATAGACAGTCGATGGTGGGGAGGGCGTTTGAGTTTCTCAGCCGAATATTATAACAAGAAAACCACAGACCTGTTGATGTGGCAGAAAGTACCTTCGGTATTGGGTGTCAGTTCCATCCTTACCAATGTCGGTTCCGTGTCCAATAAAGGATTTGATATCATGTTGGGTGGCATTCCTGTCTCTACCAAACATTTTAAATGGGACATAAATTATACATTGAATATCAATAAAAATAAGATTCTCGAACTGGACGGGCTCTCCAATACGCTTATTACAACCGGTGCCGATTATCCGGGATTGGTGGGTTCTTATGTCCAGATGGTGGGACAACCGATGGGCACATTCCTCGGATATACCTTTGCCGGTGTCTGGCAGAAATCAGAAGTTTCGACGGCTGCGCTTTACGGAGCAAAGCCCGGAGACGCTAAGTATGTAGATATCAACCGCGACGGAAAAATAGATAAGGATGATATAGGTATTATCGGTAATGCCCAACCGAAATTGAGTTTCGGATTCAACAATACATTTACGATTTTTGATTTCGACCTGAATATTTTCTGGCAGGGAGTGGCCGGTAATGACATTTATAATCAGAATCGTGTCCGGCGTGAGACTTATTCGTCGGATGCATTCCCGACCAGTACGGTTATGAAAGACCATTGGACACCGGAAAATCCGACAAATATTCCTGCTTTTTCGGGAGCAGAGTATGTTAATTCTTCCCGTTGGGTGGAGAAGGGAGACTATTTGCGCCTGAAAAATATCACATTAGGCTACCGCATTCCGCGTAAGATATTGTCAAAAATAGGATGTTCTTCCGCCCGTATCTATGTCAGTGCCAATAATCTATGGACAATAACCAATTATTCGGGATTTGATCCGGAAGCAAGTATGGGAGCAGACTCGGATGCGGCAGGCGTGGACCGTGGTGTGTATCCTTCGTCAAAGAGTTTCCTTGTAGGGTTGGATATTTCGTTTTAATGATCATTTAATAATAACAGACTATGAATTGTACACTTATAAAAAAGAGCTGCGTCGGATTATTGGCGATAATATTAAGTACGAGTTGTGCCGATTTGACAGAGAATCTTACCGGACAGCCAACTGTCGATAAGTTCTTCCAGACACTGACCGACTTCAATAGCTATATCACAGGAGCCTATACCCCCTTAATCCTTTTATATGGTACCGATATGCCCTATGCGGCCAGTGCAGGTGCCGAAGATGTAAATACCCCCGTCATCAGATGGAAAGGATTCGAACAGGTTAACATTAACACAGTAGGAAATCCGGACGAAGTGACGGATGAGTTATGGAACTCATATTACACAAGTATTAGCGCGTGCAATACATTGATAAAGATTATCGGTGAGAACACGAAATTATCTCCCGACGAATTGTCCCCGATTGGAGGGGAAGCCCATTTCTTGCGTGCTTTTAATTACTTCCAGTTGGTGCGTTGGTTTGGCGAAGTGCCATTGTTGACGGAGGATAATCAGGATAATGCGGCAAAAGAGCCTCAGGCGAGTGTTGCCCGGATTTACGAGCAGATAGTTTCTGATCTGAAGAATGCAGAGTTGACATTGCCTCTTTCACAGGATGATCCGAGCCGTCCCAGCCGTTGGGCGGCAAAAGCGTTGCTGGCAAAAGTCTATTTGACAATGGCGGGATTTCCGTTGAATGAGACTTCCTGTTATGCGCTGGCACGTGATAAGGCAAATGAAGTAATTAGTGAAAAGGTCTATACCTTAGAAAAAGTATATTCCCAATTGTGGTTATGGAGCAACCGTAAAATAAACTCCGAATTTATCTTTGCGCTTTATGCCAGTTCGGACAATGCAACAGGCAGTTATATCCATCAGGCCGTGCGTCCTACGGATCACGGAGAAAACGGTTGGGCAGATTGGACCAGTGACAAACGCTTTCTGGAAACTTTTCCTGTAGGAGATGGCAGCCGTTTGAACGGGACTTTTTATACTCGGATGAGAGACGGTGCTTCGTGGGAAGATACCAATGTGGCACAGCCTTATGTGGGAAAGTACCGGGATGCGGGTCCAAAGAGCGGAGGATATTCAGGGATAGCTACAGCTAATAAAGCGGACGGATTTTTCTGTATGTTACGCTATGCCGATGTGTTGCTGATATACGCGGAAGCCGCTAATCAGGCAGAAGGCAGCCCTTCAAAGGCTGCATACGATGCTATCAATGAAGTCCGCGAACGGGCAGGACTGACTAAACTATCGGGACTGACTCCGGCACAGTTTGACAAGGCGGTATTGGACGAACGTAACTGGGAATTGGCTTTTGAATGTAATCGTTGGTTCGATTTGTGCCGTCGTCATATTCTGAAGGAGACTTTAGAGGCTTATTATCCGGAGGCAAAGATTGACGACCACAATTATCTTCTACCGAAACCGAGCGACCAGATGACCATCATGACCGGTATTGTTCAGAATCCCGGATACAATTAAATGTCAATAACATAATCGAAAAGAACGAATGATATGAAAAGAAATATAACTTTGATTTTAACCACTTTGTGTCTGGCGATAGGAGTCGCTTCTTGCAGTGAAGATTCTTATCCGGAGAATCCTACCCTTGTTTCGCCTATTTCGGGATTAGTCTTGGAAGTGAACGGAACGGACTATGTGGCTACCCCTCTGTTGCAGGAAGATGGCTTGTTGAGTGAAACATTGTTGGTGGCAGTCAATCAGCCTTCCACTACTGCCATAGTGAAACAGATAGACATTTCCGACCCTTCGGCTACGGTCAATATAAGTGTGGGAGATGTGATTACTTTCAGGAATAACCAATTTGTGTTGGAATGGACGAAGGGTGTACAAACCGAGACTTTTCTACTGGAGATGAGTTATAATCCTCCTCCGGTAATGTATTTGGTAATGTCGGGTGAGAAAGGAGATTACTATGGCCTGAATACAGAAACGGCACAGACCATTGCTTCCATTACCTATAATAATCTGTTTGAAGGATATATAGACTTGACAAATACGAGCTGGAACAACATCGGCTTGGTGCAATCCGACCAGTCCGCCTATTTTGATGTTAGCGCCGGATTGGGCGGCGGACAATCTTATGGTACTTTAGCGATGGTGGAGAAACCCTCTCCGGGAACCGGCTATTATCCGTGTGACGGTCCCTGGGGAGATTGGACAACTGATGGAGGTAATGCCTCGATTGTTTCTCCCGGCATTTGGAAAGTTAATTTTGACCTCACTACCCGTCAGATCGTTTTACTGGAGACACAATGGGCTGTTACGGGGACAGCCGCAGGAACGGTGAAAGCAATGGTCTACAATTCTGACACCCGCAAGTGGTCTTTGACGACAGAACTTGCAGCCGGAAAATTGAAATTTACCACTATTCCGGTCTCTGCCGGTGATCCGACTGTAACGTATGGGGCGTCCGATGGTATTGTCAGACTGTCGGAGACAGGGACGGATATTACTATCGACGAAGCTGGTACGTACCGGATAGAATTAGACTTGAGTACACCTTTTTATGATTATACTATAACGAGATAAATCAACAATTATGAAGAAATTCTTATTAAGCAGTATATTTTTGTTTTCACTGGCTTATGGAGTAATAGCCTGTACCGAGGGGTTGCCAACCGACAACTGGGAAGAACCTGTCGTTCCCGTAGATCCTGCCGTTACTACCCTGCGGGGTTCGTTCGAAAGTAAGTTTGTGAGATACTCCAAAGGTCAGCAACACGAAGCTCAGATGGAAGAAGCGAAGATCGTCACCCTTTGGAAAGACACCCTTTGGCAGAACGACCGTACACACAAACAGATAGTGTTATGGTCAGGAGATAAAAAATATGACGACCTCACTTATGAAGTTTCGGATCTGGTGAGCGACGCGAACAGCATCTCTGCCTCCAATATCCGACTTCGTTTCCCTTCTTATATAAAGGGAGACGATCAGGCACTCGATTGTGGAAATTATGAGAGTCGCACCACTACCTTGATTGCCGATGCTCTTTCCGAAGTACCCGTCACAACGCTCACCACTCAAGATCCCGTTAAGATATGGGTGACCATAAACACGCCGGCAGATGCCGTACCGGGCATATATACCGGAACCATTCAGGTGAAATCAGCCAATGAAGTGAAGCAGAAGTTTAATCTGGAATTGCTTGTCGTAGATCATCAGTTGCCTGCGGTAGCCGATTGGAGTTTCCATCTTGATTTATGGCAGTTCCCTTTCCAATTGACAACTCTGTGTCGGGACAACGGAGAAAATGTCGTTCCTTTCTCCGACGAATATTTTGCGATGATGAAGCCGTTTTATCAACTGTTGGCAGATGCCGGGCAGAAGGTAATCACCACGTATATCAAGGACGGTGCTTTCAATAGCGGACAAACGATGGTGAAGTGGTCGAAAAACAGTTCCGACGAGTGGATATTCGACTATACCGATTTTGATAAATATGTCGGGAAAATGATGGAATGGGGAATCAATAAACAGATCAGCTGTTTTTCTTTGGCCGGATGGAAGACGTCTGTCGGATATAAAGATGCGTCGGGCACGGACCGGACATTGGAACTCACCATCGGTACGGAAGAATACAACACAGTGTGGTCTGCTTTCCTGACTTCTTTCAAGACGCATCTGCAAGAAAAAGGCTGGTTTGACAAAACCGTGCTTTATATGGATGAGATTAAAGAAGACGGTATGAAGTCAATCATAGCTTTAATCAAAGAGAACGATGCGAACTGGAAAATAGGACTGTCGGGAGGAAATGTCGACAGCGGGATAGAGAACAGCCTGTATGATTATTCGACCATTTTAGGCTACGAGCGCCAGTCGGACAATGCCGTTTCTACCTTCTACACCAGTTGCTCGCAGCAATACCCGAACAACTACGTTACGGCGCAAACCAATCCGGCAGAAATGTCGTGGATGGCGTGGTATGCGCTGGCAAAAGGATTTGACGGATATCTGCGCTGGGCATACGATTACTGGACACAGTCTGACCCTACCAGTGCACAGGATGGAAGTAATGCGTCCGGCGACTTCAATATGATTTATCGCAGCGAAAATACCGCCGCCGCTGTTCCCATCTCCAGCATCCGTCTGGAACTGCTGCGGGAAGGCATTCAGGATTTTGAGAAGGCACGTATACTGAACAACGGACAACTGGACGCAGCTATCCGCAATTTCACCTCTGCTTCGGGGCGTGAAGCCGCCAAGTGGGTAGGAATAGCCGAAGGAACATTGAAAGAACTATCTGCAAATGATTAAACAGAAATAGATAATGAAGAAATTAAAGAATAAAATAGCTTTCGTACTGCTGTTTATACTTGTCTCCGCCATGTCGCAGGCAAAGGGATTGGACCCACGTTTTCAGATACTCCCTTTACCCCAGAACATAGAGATATTGAAAGGGCAGGGGATAGCAGGTAGTGAACTGGGATATATCGTATCGAAAGGCGAAAGTAAAATCCCCGTTTTAGGAACATTGCTGGACGCTTTACCCCGCATTGAAAAACAAGGAGCAGGTATTACACTTTCCCTGTCGGAACAGAACACACCCGAATCTCCGGAAGGATATACGCTGGAAATCACATCCCGGGGAGTAACGATCCAATCGCGTGGACAAGCAGGATTGTTCTACGGTTGTCAGACCTTGGAACAACTAATGGAGGATAGTCGTGACCTTCGTATCCCTATTCCATGTCTCCGAATGACGGATTATCCCGAAATCTCTTACCGTGCCGTTCACTTTGATACGAAGCATCATCTGGACCGGGCGGAATACTACTATCGGACCATTGATAAACTGGCCCGCTATAAGGTAAATGCCATCATTTGGGAAGTGGAAGACAAGCTGCGCTATACCCGCCGTCCCGAAGTGGGCGCCCCCAATGCCATCAGCAAACAAGAGATGCAGGCTATCAGTCGCTATGCCAAGGAGCGTAATATTGAAATCAGTCCCTTAGTACAAGGATTGGGACACGCCGGCTTTATCCTGAAACGCCATTGGGAACTGCGGGAAAATCCGTATAGTGACTGGGAGTTCTGTCCTTCCGACCCGCGTACCTATGAGTTACAGTTTGATCTTTACCGGGATGCGATGGAAGCCATGCCGGACGGCAAGTATCTCCATATTGGTGGAGATGAAATAACGGCTATCGGCATAGACGAACGTTGTAAAGCGACCGGAAAAACAGCTTTTGAATTGCAGATGATCTGGCTCAAAAAGGTTTGCGACTTTGCTGTGGAACATGGCAGAACTCCCATCTTCTGGGATGATATGCCTTTGAAGTATGCCGACCTTTGGTGGTTGTTGCATCGCCCGCTCACCGATGATGAAATTCGTAAGAACTGGAATACCTCCCGGCTGGACGAAGCTATCAAGATGTTCCCGAAGAATTGCATCTATATGCGTTGGCATTACGAAGACCCTACCGTCTTGTCCCATCAGATGCTCCTGAAATGGTATCATAAGAATGGACTGAATGTAATGGGAGCTACCGCAGCAGCGACCGGCGAGACCCCGTTCATGCCCAGAAACAACTCCAGGGCACAATATATTAAAGATTTCTGCAAACTTGTTTCTCAGAATCAGTTGAAGGGCATCCTTGCCACGGCTTGGGATGATGCCTCTGCCCATTGGGAAACGGTGATGCGCGGACTTATAGCACAGGGCGAATATAGTTGGCATCCGGACGGGCGGACTGTGGACGAGTTTATCCGGGCGCACGCCCGAAGGGAGTTCGGATTGTCCGGTCAGCAAATGGAGTTTCTGACGGAAATGGAGAAAGCTGCTTTCTTCTTTGATCAGGCATTAGTCGTTTCCGGCACGCGAAATCCGGCATGGGGAGTATCGGAAGCATTCCGGTTGCTGGATTTGCCGGATTCGGAGAAACCGGGAGAATGGAAGCGGAAATATCAGGGAAGACTGGATACCGTCCGCATTGAATCGGCGCGTTATGAGAAGATTTGTAAAGGCTTGAAAGTAGCTGAACAGGCAGCTTTACGCAATCGCTATACGTTGGATATTTATAAGCAGACGAACGAACTGTTTCACTATCCGGTGAAATTGTTGGAAGTTTTAGAGGTTTATGACAGTACAAAAAGCGATGAAGAACGTCTTCAAGCATTAGTAAGGATAGGTGACGTGTGTAACTCCTTCAAAAGTATGCGTGCTGAATTTGAAAAGACTTATTCGCAAACTCGTTTTATGGAGAGTCCGGAGGGGTATATTGCCGACCAGAACCACCATCATCACTTGTCTGCTTTAAGTAACAACAGTGACTGGATATTTCTGTATGAAATGCCGATGGTAGAAAAAGTGGAAAGATGGTTGAAGGAACAGAAAGATAACTAACCTTAGATTTTAAATATCGTATTGTTCCGTGGAGAGCAATACAGCGTAGTGTTTTGGAGGTATTAGTCACCATTTCGGGAAGCAGGCAGTAGCTGTGCTTTCCGGAATGGCTTTTTTATAATCAATAAAAATAGTTTTATGGAAAATTCATTGAATGATGAATTGTTTTGTTCATTGAAAAATGAACTTCGTGAAGTAAACGCGCAAATCGATGTGCATAGTGAAAAACTGATGGATCTGCTTGACCAAAAAAAAGAATTGTCATCCAACTGATTCGGGAAGGAGAACATATGACGCCCCCCATTATCGAATATCGGGGAGATCCGAAACGGTACATTTCTGTAGTCTTGGGCGCTATTGACAGGGGGCGGTTGACTTATAATGGAGATGCAAACTGCGAGCAGACATTCCGCTCTTTGTCGGGTGTAATAGATGTTATAAGTCCTAAGAACGGGAAAGCACTAAGTGTGGAAACGTTGGTCTCGTATGAGAAGAAAGAACGTGCCGGAGAGTTTTCGGACTATTCGAAAGGAAATTCCGAATAGCCTGCTTTTATTGATGGGCTGATAAAAAATGTGGCGGAAATCTGAATGAATACTTGTGCAGATTGCCGCCACTTAGGTTTCATTACTCAATGGTCTCTATTAACCAACGATTTAAGTTCCGGCTTTCTGCACTAAATTCCACTCCGATCTTTATAATCTCTCTATGATCTGCCTGATAAGGAATCAAATATCCTTTTTCATCAATTTGTTTTAGTGCTTCTTCGACTGTTCCATTCAGCTTAAACTCAAATACATAGATATATTTCGGTGTTTTTACTACAGCGTCGGCACGTCCACGGGCACTGCGTACTTCGGCTTCGGTAAATTGTCCCATTAATTTGAATACCAAGTAGAAGATCACTTGATAATGCCGTTCGGTCTGGTCATTTAATTCGTATGGAATGTCTCCAAAGAAAGCTTCAAGGCGGGTAAGGAAAGAGTCGTAGTCGCCTGTCCGTAAATCCTGAACAAATTTGCCTATGTAAAATCCTTGGTCATTGTTCTTCATTGGTGTATAGAACGGCACAAGAAAATTGATGAATCCATAGCGCACTTCATCATTAGGAAAGGCAAGCAGATAATTTTGGAATTCTCTGTCGTAGTCCTTTATTGTTAAATATCCGCTTTGGTAAATCAATGGAATAGGGTTATTCGCGTCTACCCTATATTCTGCAAAAGAAGAAACAGGAGCTTCGATGCCATTAAGCAAAGTACGCAGATCATAGTCACTTTTTTGCAAAAGTTCGATCAAGAAAGTAGGTGTACCTGTTTGAAACCAGTAATTTCCCAATTCCAGTTTGCTGAAAGCATTCAATACACTAAATGGATTGAATACCCCATCGCCGTCCGGGTGAAAATGGTAACCGTCATAATTGCGTTCCATCGCAGTTACTACTTCTTCCGGAGTCTGATGATTTTTCCGCCCGAAAGTTTCTATTTCGGGTTTAAATGTTGCAGTCAGTTCCTCACGGGTGATGCCGCAAAGTGTTGCATAAGAGTAGTCCAGGCTAATATCATTCAGTTGATTCAGATCGCTGAATACGCTGACTTGTGAGAATTTTGTAACTCCGGTCAGGAATACAAATCTCAGATAACGGTCCGTACTTTTTAGTACTCCGTAAAAAGCTTTCAGCGATTGACGATATTCTTCAAGCAGTTCGAGGTTGGTGATGGCTTGCAGTAGTGGCTTATCGTATTCATCAACCAGTACGACTACTTGATGTCCGGTCTGTTCACATGCCCTGCGAATGACACCTCCGAAGCGTGCGGAAGGAGTCTTTTCGTCAAGACCTTTTCCATATTGAAGTTCCCATTGGGTGAGATGATTGCTGAGAATATCATTTAGTTTCTCCGGCTTATCATACTTTTCTGCATTTAGGTCAAGATGGAGTACCGGATATTCTGTCCATTCTGTTTCCATTTGTTCGATAGCAAGACCTTCGAATAGTTCTTTTTTACCTAGAAAATAGGATTCGAAGGTAGATAACAGCAGGCTTTTGCCAAATCGGCGCGGTCTGCTCAGGAAGTATGGTTTCCCTAAATTAGCCATCCGCCATACCAATGCAGTCTTATCTACATAAAGATAATTCTTCCTTCGTATATCTTCAAAGGTTTGTATTCCAATAGGAAGTTTACGCATCAAGTTGTCCATATCTGATTCTTTTGATCTTTTGCACATCAAAGATAACAAATATTTCCTGAAGTCTGCTTCAATTGACAGGCTGATTTGAAAATGCGGTGAGAAATCGAAAAAAGACAGTTGTGTTTTTCTGATTTCCCGCCGTCTTTTTGGAGGAAGAAAAGGCAAAAAGTGAGAGGAGTGAGAGAGGATTTCTAACATTCGTATTTTTTTTAGAGAAATATAGAAAGTAGAAATAAAGAAATAAAATAGAAAAAGTTTCAATTCCTCTCTCACTCCTCTCACTTTTGTAGGTGAAGATGATGAAAAATAATATAAAACGAGAAAATGTGTTGTATAGTTGAACAACGTTTCGTATATTTGCGTTATGGAAAAGAAACGTAAGATCCGTACATACGGAGGTTACTTTGAGGCTTTCATGGAGACTTTAACCGAAAAGGAACAAGATAAAATTCAATATGGATTACTCTTGTTGAAAACACAAGAAAGACTCTCCGCTAAATTTGTGAAGTTTATTCGGGATGGAGTTTTCGAACTTCGTACAGAGTATAATAACAATATATACCGGGTCTTTTTCATCTTTGATGATGGTAATATTGTCGTGTTGTTCAATGGCTTTCAAAAGAAGTCACAAAAAACACCCAGTCATGAAATTGATAAAGCAGTAAAAATAAAGGAGGAATATTATGCAGATAAACAATCATCAAATAGTAGATTATGATGCTGTCCTTGATGCCAAATTTGGTGCAGAAGGTACTTCCGAACGTGCAGAGGCAGAAGAAAAGGCATACGCCTTTTACACAGGGCAGATTATCGGAGACGCGAGGAAAAAGGCTAAAATCACTCAGGCTGAATTAGCCCGGCGTATCGGTTCTGACCGTTCTTATATTTCAAGAGTAGAAAGTGGTCAGACGGAACCTAAAGTATCTACTTTCTATCGCATAATGAATGCGTTAGGCTGTAAAATAGAATTTTCAATGATTTTGTAAAAACAATAAATGCAGAGTATCCGTCAAGATGACTCTGCATTTTGCTATATTCATAATTCATAGGTCTTTCCCGCTTCTACTCATACAGTCTGTTTGATTTTACCTGTTCGATATCTATAATAAACACAGCATAGCGGCGCCCGTTATTTCCTTTTTTTGACTCAAAGTGGTGTTTGGTCATCACCTTTCCCAACTGTATTTTTGACCCGATGGAATACTGGTAACCGGTACGCTCACGTATCAGTTCCGCAATCTCACTGACAGTCAGATAATGAATCTTCTCGAAACGGTCCGGCTTGCGGATATGCGTAAGTACCAATTCTTCTTCCGGTGAATGGAAGACGAAAGCCTCGTTATTCTCTTCAAGACGTTCATTTTCCGCCTGCGTGAACCAGTACTGATATCCCGGTTTGTTCAGCAGATATTTGATCTGAGCATAGAGCTGCGGATAATTGATGGTAATAAATTGGATGGAATTGGGATGAAAACAAAGGAAACGACGATTACCTGTCGTGTCGTGAAGCACTTCCTGATAATTACATGTTCCTGCAAAAGAAGCCGTATGAGGAAAATTTTGCGAACGGCGTGCATAAGGCAGACGGAAACTGATGACTTTGCGTGTTACCAAATCTTTGAATGCATTCAGTTCGCGACCACTCATGCCTTCAAACTCGTCGAGATTGATCAGCATAGCCTGTGTTATTTTTGCCAAATCATCTTTATTGTTCGAATTGATTAGTCCGGTAGAAAGATAAGCACGCAGTTCGGGAGGCAGGAGGTTGTTGATAAAAGTCGTTTTCCCTATGTTCTGTATCTCGCTGCATAGCAAAAGTACCGTGTGATTGACAATGTTCTCCTGAGTAGCGGCTGCGCACATTGCTACCAGATAACGCTCCAGACATTCTGCCCAGAACTCCTGATGATTCGTCTGGACACTATCTGCAAGGATACGGATATAGTCGGTTCCGTCCCATTCGGGCAATAATTCAAAATATTCGCGAATAGGGTGGTACGTCTGGCTGAAATCGGAGTAGATCAGATTCTCGATCGTTTTGACAGTACAGGAATATCCCAGCTCATTAATTTCTATCCAGATACTGTTTTCCATCATTTCATCCAGAATGCGGAAAGGTTCCGGTTGCTCTGAGGCGGGATGCCTTCTGCGATATTCCATAATATGCAGCACTTCGTTGTAGCGTGTCTCGTAGTTTTCGCTGATATGCTGCTCTATCCGTAATATCCGTTTCTGTGTACTATTCAACTTATAGGTCTTAAATTCATCGGTGTGAGAGTAGGCACTATTTATCAAAGAGTCTGTTTCGTCCGCCGGAAAGTCTGTAAACTGGCTTTTGATGAAAGCGGACGCTTCTTCCTGCGGAATGCCGTAACGGTTGAATATGCATGAGAGATGATGCAGGTAATTGTTCCGGTTTCCTGCTGTGTATTTTTCGGACTTGTTGTGATAGTAGGTTAAAGTCAATACCAGAGAAGCGTTGTCGGAATGGGAGTTGAGCGCTGTTTCCTCATTCATCGGGTTGTCCTTCGGATGATTCTGTTGTTTGGGGCCGGAGGCACTTTTATTCTTTGAAGGCTTGTAGGACATAGGAGGTTGTGCCATGAGGAAAGCCTCGGCATCCGGATTGAAATAAATGTCCGGGTCGTAGGAGAACAAACAGGTACGCGCCACATCCTGACCGGAGGTATCGATTTCTATCTGGCAGAGCTGGGCATACAGAGAGGCAAGCTTGGTGTAAACTGCATGGTGGAAGTTTGCTATTTCCTGAAGGGTTTCGGGCAAGGTTTCATCCGGATGGCATGCACGCACTACAATTTTCACTCCCATCCCTTTGGGACTGATGAAAACGATTCGGGTGTACCTGCATCCTCTGATTATAGGGAGAATCCGCGCTAATTCTTCTTCACTGAGATGGTCGATATCTATCACAATATGTCCCAGATATTTGACGAGATTGTCTTTGGTACGCCTGCCTCTGTAACAGGCAGAAAAGGCGATGGCCGGCAACTCTTTTTTCTTTTCATTGGCAGCCTTTTCTCCTTGCTCTGCAAAGATGTGACGTATCTCTTCGACTCTTTTCCGGTAGGTGGAACTGGCGATGGCCGATACTATTTCTTCTTCAGTCATTTCTGCTATTACATAATAGAAGTTTTGGAATATGGTGAAATGTTTCATATTGATTGTAGTTGTTATTTGTCGGTGCAAAAGAACTTGTTTTTGAAAAGTTGTAAAGGAACTTTGTCTGTAATGGCAATAAGTTACTATGGTTCGCCTAAATAGTGTACGATGGTCGCCACTTGTTTCGGAGAGAGCAGGCGGTTTCGTGCACGATAGCCTTCATGTTCGAGTTCATTCAGCAGCGGGAGGTTACAGACAATCCAGCGGCGCAGAATTTGTAAGGCGACTTTGAGGCAAACATTGGGGTTGTAGAGATGGGCCAATTCCGCTTTGGTATACGTGCGGATAATAAAATAATTTTCGTTGTGGTTCATGATTCTTTTTTCTTGTTTTATGCTATAAAGTTACTGAAAAAAGAGGACTTGACAAAGAAATGACTTCACTTTTATTCGCTGAAAATCAGTGAACTTCGTTGGAGAATGTGGACTGTTGATAGTTGTGTATCTTTGTATTGTTAACAAGAGAGGAATGCATTCTTAATGTTTATAACTTTAAAATTATTTTATTATGGCAATGACAGTTTCTTATTCAGTAGTGCCGCGTAAGAACCCGGCAAAGAAGAGTGAACCGGCAAAGTACTATGCGCAAGCGCAAGCATCGGGTGAATTGGATTTTGAAGAGTTATGTGAGGCGATTACGAGTCGTTCCACTTGTACGGAGACAGATGTGCGTGCTGCTATTTCAGGTATTCTTTATGAGGTAAAACGTGCGTTGAAAGCCGGACGCATTGTTCGCTTGGGCGATTTGGGCAGTTTGCAGATCGGGTTGAATAGTGAGGGGGCTACATCGGTGAAGGAATTTACCGGTTCATTGATCAAGGGGGCGCATATCATTTTCCGTCCGGGGAAAACTTTGGCGGAGCTGATGAAGATTTTGAGTTATCAGCAGGTTTTGACCCGCGCTGTGGCACAGTCCGGTGCAGGAGGCGACAGCGGGGATGATCCGGACAAAGGTTCCGGTGGCAGCGGATCGGATGACGATGAGGCTCCGGACCCTACAGTGTGATTTTTTTAGTGGTAAGCAATTAAATGAAGATGTGAAATGAAAGAATTAGTAAGCAAGATTTTGGATGTGATCATGTATCTTATACCTTTCTTCGGTAAGAGGAAACGGAATAGGGTGGTGAGAGAGGTACGTTATAATGCTTCCTGTAAGGAGGTATGTAAAGTGAAAACTACTGAAAGGGAGAAAGACGATGAGAAAGATTAGTTTGATTGTGATTCATTGTTCGGCTACTCGTGTTGACCGTGACTTTACGGCGAAAGATGTGGATACTGCGCATCGGTATCGTGGATTCTCGTGCTGGGGGTATCATTATTATATACGCAAGTCGGGAGAAGTGGAACCGATGCGGGATGAGGATACAACGGGAGCGCATGCGAGAGGCTATAATGCGATTAGTCTGGGAGTGTGCTACGAAGGCGGACTGGATGAGAACGGTAAGGCTGCGGATACACGTACACCCCGTCAGAAAGAGGCGTTACATCATCTGGTAAAGGAATTGTTGCAGCGTTATCCGGAAGCAAAGGTGGTAGGGCACCGCGATTTGAGTCCGGATACTAACTACAACGGGATTGTAGATCCTTGGGAACGGATCAAGGAATGTCCCTGTTTTGAAGTAAGTGACGAATTTCCGTTCTAATTGACTACTACAGTAGTGAAATACTCCTTGAATACCTCCGCAGCTTGTTCTACTTGCTCGGGGGTATTTTCTTTTACATCTTTCAGTTTGTAATCCTGCTCCATGGCTTCGTACTTGTGTACTCCTAAGGTGTGATAGGGCAGAAGCTCTACACGCTGAATCATTTTATACGTTCCCAATGCTTTTCCCAATGCGCGGATATCTTCTTCAAAACTACTGTATCCGGGCACTAGTACATAGCGTAGCCAGAAAGGTTTCCCATGTTCTTCCAGCCAGGCAGCGGTGCGTAGTGTCTGTTCGTTGCTTCTTCCGGTCAGCGCTTGATGCCGGTTGGGATTGAACTCCTTTATGTCCAGCAGTACGAGATCGGTCAGTTTGAACAGTTCTTCCACTTCTTCGTTCCAGATTCCTCCATTACTGTCCAGACAAACATGGATTCCTTTTTCTTTCAGTTCGCGAACCAATGGTACCAGTGCCTTTGCCTGAAAGGTCGGTTCTCCTCCCGAAAAAGTGATTCCCCCGCGTTTGCCAAAGAAGGGACGCTGGCTCATTGCCATGCGGACAATTTCTTCCGGTGGGGTAGGCGTACCTCCCTTTCCTGCTATCGTATCCGGGTTGGCACAATACAGGCAACGGAAGTTGCATCCTTGAAGAAAAACGACGAGCCGTAAGCCCGGCCCGTCGAATGTTCCCATACTTTCGTATGAATGTACGTTTATCATCATAAGAGTATATAAGATTACATACGTTCGTGGAAGCTACGGCTGATAACCTCCAGTTGGTGTTCGCGGCTCAGTTTCACGAAGTTTACGGCGTAACCGGAAACACGGATTGTCAGCTGCGGATATTTTTCAGGATGCTCCATTGCATCGTATAGCATGTCACGGTTCAGAACGTTCACGTTCAGGTGGTGTGCACCTTTGGTGAAGTAGCCGTCCATCATCGTTATGAGGTTTTCGATACGGTCTTCGTCGGTAGCTCCCAGTGATTTCGGAACGATAGAGAAGGTGTTGCTGATACCGTCTTGTGAGTCACGGTAACGAAGTTTCGCTACAGAGCTCAAAGAGGCGATGGCACCATTCTTGTCACGTCCGTGCATCGGGTTGGCACCCGGAGCAAAGGCGACACCTTTGGCACGTCCGTCAGGAGTAGCGCCGGTCTTCTTTCCGTACATGACGTTCGAGGTGATGGTCAGCAATGAAAGGGTAGGACGCGCATTCTTGTAAACCGGCAGTTTCTTCAATTCTTCGCTGAAGAAGTATACCAGGTCAACACCCAAGTGGTCTACCTTATCATTGTCATTACCGAAGCATGGGAATTCGCCTTCGATATCGAAACCTTCTGTCAGGCCGATGTCGTTGCGGCGGGCAGTAACTTTTGCATACTTGATAGCCGATAATGAGTCGAGTGCAATGGAAAGTCCGGCTACACCGTAAGCCAGGTTGATGCGCGGGTTGGTATCTACAAGAGCCATCTGGGCTTTCTCGTAGTAATACTTATCGTGCATGTAGTGGATGATGTTCATTGCTTCGTTATATACGCGGGCAATTTCTGTCAGCACTTTCTTATAGTTGTCCATTACTTCTTCAAACTTCAGCGTGTCGCTTGTCAGCACAGGAATGTTTTTCACCATCACGGTGCCTGTATTCTCGCAACGTCCGCCGTTGATGGCAAGCAACAAGGCTTTTGCGAGGTTGCAACGTGCGCCGAAGAACTGGATCTGTTTTCCGATTTCCTGATAAGATACGCAGCAAGCGATTCCGTAGTCGTCAGACTGGCGTACTTCGCGCATCAAGTCGTCATTTTCATATTGGATAGATGAAGTGTCGATAGAAACCTTGGCACAGAATTCCTTGAATCCTTCCGGCAGTTCCGGGCTCCACAGTACAGTCAGGTTCGGTTCTGGTGAAGGACCGAGGTTGTACAGTGTTTGCAGGAAGCGGAAAGAAGTCTTTGTCACTTTGGTACGTCCGTCGTTGAGACGTCCGCCCAGAGATTCGGTCACCCAAGTCGGGTCGCCGGCAAAGATGTCGTTGTATGATTGCATACGCAGGTGGCGTACCATACGCAGTTTGATGACAAACTGGTCGATCAGTTCTTGTGCGTAAGATTCTGTAATGGTTCCCTTGCTCAATTCATATTCCATATAGATATCGAGGAAAGAAGAAACGTTGCCCAGTGACATGGCAGCACCGTCTTGTTCTTTTACGGCAGCGAGGTAAGCCATGTATACCCATTGCACAGCTTCCTGCGCAGTGTAGGCAGGACGGCTCAGGTCGAGTCCGTAGTATTCGCCCATTACCTTCATGTCTTTCAGTGCCTTGATTTGCTCTGCTACTTCCTCGCGCAGGCGGATACGGGCATCAGTCATCGGACCAGTCAGGTTGCGGAGGTCTTCTTTTTTAGCTTCAATCAGTCGGTCGATACCATAAAGAGCCATACGGCGGTAGTCACCGATGATACGTCCGCGAGCGTAGTTGTCGGGAAGTCCCGTGAGGAATCCCAGTGAACGGAACGAGCGGATTTCTTCGGTATATACGTCGAATACTCCGTCATTATGGGTTTTACGATAATGAGTGAAGATATCTTTTACACGATCGTCTACTTCTACGCCATTCTCGTGGCAAGCCTTGCTTACTACGTTGATACCTCCGAAAGGTTTGATGGCACGTTTCAAAAGTTCGTCTGTCTGCAGACCAACGATCAGTTCGTTTTCCTTGTCGATATATCCGGCTTTGTGAGATGTGATAGTAGATACGGTAACATTATCTAGCGAGCGGACACCGTTGTTTGCTCTTTCTTCTGCCAATGCTTCGAGGCAGCGGTTCCATACGGCTTTTGTACGTTCAGTAGGTCCTTCGAGGAAAGAAGCATCTCCGTAATACGGAGTGATATTGTGACTTACGAAATCTCTAACGTTGATTTCGCTGCTCCAAAGACCGTCTTTAAAGATCTTGTTTAATTCCATAAAATGATAAAATTAGAGGTTGTAGTTATCCTTTTCTTTAGAGCGCACAAAGTTACAATCATTTTTCATATAATCAGCATAAATATGCTCTCTTTTATGCTTTTCAACATAAAATACCTATTAATTGCTATCCTTAGGAAAAGATTCGATTATTTTTTGAGAGAAAACTCTTGCAAGTTTAAAATATCTTTGTACCTTTGCACCGCTTTTAACGAAAAGCACTTCTGATAAGGAAGTTCTGGAGAGGTGGCAGAGTGGTCGATTGCGGCGGTCTTGAAAACCGTTGTACTGCGAGGTACCCGGGGTTCGAATCCCTGTCTCTCCGCAATAAACGCTGAAAATCAGCAGATTGTAAAACAAGCACCCAATTTTACACCCAAGAGTGTAAAATTGGGTGCTTTTGTATTATTTAAGATTTATACTTGAAAATAGGGACACAACCAATGTTATTGGGTAAAAATAGAGCATTATTATTGATTAAGTTTATTCAATCGCATAACAATTGACGTTTGACTTCTGCCCATTTTGTTTGCAATATATTTGACGCTCTTACCCTCATTATGCAGTTTCAATAGAAATTGGTCTGCACTTCTTGTCCATCTTTTATTGGCATTGGGGTGCTTCACATAACTCTCTTCTGAAACCTTTTCAGGATGCAAAAATTCATCCACAAATACAGAGGGGAAACGCTTGTCATATAGCACAAGAGTTTTCATCTTTGCCCTTGTTATTGCTACATAAAACAATCTACGTTCTTCTCCATATGGGAATTGGTCGCTTTTAGTTAGTACATAGTTAAGCACAGGGTCGTCACTCACAAGAGATGGGAAGCCATAAGTGTCTTTATTGCATTGCAAGAGTATTACGTAATCTGCTTCAAGACCTTTCGATTTATGTACAGTCAAAAACTCGATTTTTCGTCCTCCTATCACATAAAAGAACCTATTGCCCTCTTTGATGGATTGGTACATAAAAGAGAGATAATAATCATCAAAGGAATAACGTCCCAACAAAAATATTGATTTGTCTGATGGAATAGAAGCTACAAGTTGCCCTATCGTATTGCAATAATCACGTCTGTCATAAGAATAAAACTCCAATTCTGTTTTCATTTCAGAACTGAACGAGTGTATATCTTTCTGAATTTGTGATTTATTGCGTTGTATGAAATGAGAGGACAACGAAACCAAAGGTTCTCCAAATCTGTATGTGGTTTCAATCTTATTTATTTCTGTTGCTCCAAAGTATTCGGAGAATTGATTGAAAAGAGCCATATCACTTCCCGAAAAACGATATATGGACTGCCAGTCATCGCCTACGCAATACAACTTTGCTGGTGGATTTCCCTCACGCAACACTTTTAAAAAGTTATAACGGTCAACAGATATGTCTTGAAACTCGTCCACGATGATATAATCATACTCAACAGGACGTGAAACACGACATATTTCTGTGGCTTGAAGAATCGCATCAGTAAAATCAATTTGGTTATTATCTCTTAATGCGCTTATATAGCGTTCATATACAGGCTGGAATATATTCTTGATAATAAAAACACTCCGTTCATCCTCTGCATACTTCGCTCGTTTAAGAACGTCCTTAACTGATTTACAGCTTGATTTCACTAATGTCACAAAAGTAACAACAAGTCGTATAAATGCCTTTTCCTGCTTACTTCCTTTGGGTAAAACTAAATCATATAACTCTTCATCCGTTTTCTCTTGAATTGGTACACCTGCATCATCTAATAGTTTACGGAGTTTATCCCTAATATCAGAATAATGGAAATCAGCACTTGATGTTACTAAAAGTTGAGTGCCAAATTTCTCATGAGCTGCTTTCTTCCAAGTTATACCATCATTATATTTTTGATTGGCTTCTTCGTATGTTATATTTTTATCCTTTGCAAACCAAGCTGGAACAAGACCATGTTCATCAACCCCGAAATGCTCCAGATAGATTCGTTTGGTTACTCCATTTTGCTCGAAATATATGGAAAAATCGGGGCGATATTGAGAGTGCATTTCATCTGCCAATTGATGTTCGTATGCCTCTTCATATCTGAATCTTACTCCAAGTGAAGACAAGACAAAGCATATCTTTTGCTCTTGCTCACTTCTCACATATATGGCTCGACCATCCATATCGGGACACATTGCTTTTAACTGAACATTTTTTTGTTCCGATAACTTTTCTCGCCTTTCATTCTTGCGTTGCTCCCAATCCGCTTCATTGGATTGATAATCAATAAAATATTCTACTATACTATTCTTAAAATCCTTATTCCCTAATAAAGTGTGATAAATATCTACGAATAAAGAATCAGTATTATCGCAAATAGATGGTTTTGTGCCTGTTGCTCTTCCAATAATATCAATGGCTAATTTATGAAAAGTATAACCTTTCAAGCCGTTAGTAGCCATTCTTTCCGTAAGTTCGGCTGCTGCTTTGTTCGTGTAACTAATGAGTAAGATTCTATGAGGTACAATGCCTTTTATTTCTGTTAGATACTTGACTTTTCCAACAATAGAAGAGGTCTTTCCACTACCTGCGCTACTAACAACCAAGCAATTATCTTCTTCTGAAACGATTGAGCGTCTTTGCTGCTTGTCCAATGGATATTTCAAACAATGGTCGAAAAATTCTTTATGTGTATCAAGTAAAGAATTTATAACCGCATCATTATGTTGCTTGACAATCTTATTGATATTCCCAAAGTCACGAATTAGGTTTGAGATTGCTACAGATGGAGTGATATTGAAGGCTTCAAGTCTCTTGACTAATGAATGCGCCTCTTGAAAATATGGTATATAATGATTTGTGAAATCCTTTTCTTGCGTTGCAGAGATTATCTTACATGAAAAAACATTATTAAGGTCGGTCGGAATATCAATAAATGCTTCGTTGTTTAATGCCGACAATCTCTCTTTTGCTTGCTCATAATTGGATTTATTGCTATAAGAAGATATGTGGTTTAACTTTTCTGAAAGTTCCTTGGACTTGTTTTTTAGGCGTATTCGTATTGTGGCTACTGCAATAACAGAAATAGCAACAAGAGAAACCACAACTATAAGTAAAACCAACTGCATATCAGAGGATGATGACTATTTAAATTTTTCAATCCACCTATAATCATCCCCCTTGGTACTCCATTGGAATTTCCACATGTCACCTGTCCTATCATTTATAAGATAGTATTGATACATGCTTGTCAATGGTTGAATAGAGAATATACATTTTTCGTTATCGGATCCTAATTCGTCTTTGTTTATAGGTATGCAAAATAGATTATCTAAATCTTGTGTGCTATATTGGACTTGCCATAGTCGTCCATTATACGAATCTAATAATATGAAAGTCCACATGTTTTGGGTGGCAAACATCTGAAACCTATTAGTCCAATTTGAAGTTGCTTCGGGATATGCAAGAGAGAAGATGTTGATTGGGGCAGCAAACATATAATCTTCACCTTTTACACTAAATTGAACTTGCCAATTTTTCCCTGTATATGTATCAAGCATTATGAAAGTCCACATGTTTTGTGTTTCATAAAGGCAAAACCTACTTTCCTTATCTCCAGATATTTCTCTTGCACTACAAATAATCCAAGACTGACCATCATCTTGTATTTGCTGCACTTCACCTGTCATCGTATTTAAACGAAGCTGGTTATGATAGTTTCGCGTACTATACATTTTATAAACTTGGGCATACGATGCCAACGTAATAACCATCAATGCAAATGATACAATAAGCTTCTTCATAATTTATTATATTATTGGCTATTAATTGATTTTATTTTTCAGGGAATAAACTTGACAATGCTCGTCTAATGGCTTGGCGAATATCATCAGCTTCTGTTTCTCCTTGCCCCTCTGCCGTACAAGAGCATATCATTTCATTGGTTTTTGCAGAACTAAATTGTATGGTTACTTCTATTGTATAGCCTAAACCTCTGTTACGCCTACCACTCTCGCCATAATTGACAATTAAGGTTTCATTCGCTAATTCGGATTTGAGTTCAGGCAATATAATATACCCCTGTTTTATCAATATTCCTGCTATCACATCACTCGGATTAACACTTTTGGTAGTTGAAGAGCCATAGATACCATATTGACCTCCATATGTACCTCCTGTGCTTGATGTCAATTCCTTTGTCGGAGAAATGTATGCGTATTTATACATTTCAATAGGAGCATTCCTTACTATTACAGGTGTTCGAAGTGGTGCACACCCATTTGCTAATAGAATGGTGCAAAAAACTAATAGCCAATTTTTAATTGCGTTCATACACTACACATTTATCCTCCAGCTTCCACAAAGGATGGGTTAAATCACGAAGCGTGGAACTGTATGCCACACTCTTACTTGAAGGTCGTAGGAAACCTTGGATACGGATGTAACAATAGCAGCCCACGCTATAGCGTGAGAACCACTATGCTATCCTTGTATCCAATTTGAAAATTTCCTACGTTTTCAAGTACAAGATAAGCATAACGCTTCTTCTTTTTTCTTATGTCTTGGAAAGAGTTGCCTCAATCCGCTTACAAAGATATTTAATTTTATTGAGATACAATCAAATACTATCAAAATTACATTCTGAACCCTCTACTTTTTCTTGGCTCTTCCGCAGACTGTCGCAAACCTTGCCTTAATTTCTTCCATTGTTCCTTGAACCATTCACCTATCGGTTGTCGGTTTATGGTCAGCACCAATTTGTTATCATCGACCGGACTTTTCTCCACTTTGAAAACATCATTCTTGATTTCAAATCTTCGTCTATGCTCTTCGGAATAAATTTTACCATTACACCTGATAGATTCTTTTTTGGTCAAAAGACTGTTTACCATGTCTTTGGTAAATCCGATAGCATAACATAGTTTTTCCATTCTCAACATCTCTTTGAGCAATGGGAACCAGTTGAATGCTTTTTCAAGAATGGTGTTCAATCGTGATATTTCCTTGTCTTTGGTTTCAAGCTCTTGATTATGTATTCCTTGCAGGTTACGAATCTGCTTGCCGTGCTGTTCCTGCATTTGTTGCATCTTGGCTTTTAATTCATCAATACCCTTGTCACGTTTGGCTATTTCATGACGTAAATTCTTGTTAGATTGTTCCAAATCTTTCAATTTACCGCTGCCGAAAAGAGAACCGACACCACTTGCTATGGCGGTGGCTGCATCAGTGGCTACACTTTTGAGCTTGTCGGTGCGTATCTCCGATTTTACCTGTTTCAGCTCCTGTTCGGCAAAGCTTATTTGTTGCTCCTTGTGTCGTTTGGTTTCCTCTATACGTTGCAGTTCAGCTTTCTGTTTTTCAATGATAAAGTCGTTTCGCTCTAAATGCTCTTTGCCAGTGACGGCCTTTGACTGCCCACGTTCCATTATTAGAATGTCGGATGCCAAGCTCTGCATTTCGGTCATATCTTCATCATTAAGTTTTCGGCTTTTTCCGGTTTCGTGGTTCATCCAGTCGAAAACGATATGGGCATGATAATTCGGTTTGAACCATCTTTCGCCTATTTGGAAACTCTCCCTATCTTCGGCTTCGGGGTGTCCGCTCAGCCAATGCCCCTCGTCCTTGTGCAGGAAGATTTGAAGCGGTGTGATGCCCCAACGCCTTTGGCACTCCTCGCCGAATTTACGCACGTCAGCCAGTGTGGTGTCCGGTCTGACGAGTAACACTCCCTCACGGATGGGGGAACATCCCGCCACCTTGATAGTCTTTCCATTCTTTCCCTTGCGTTCCCTTTCTTTTTCCTGCATGGCACGTCCGGTCTTTTCCTTGACCATTCGTTTGACGTTGTCATAGTGCGTCCGCAGTTCGGGAGTGCCGAAGTCGGGATTTATCCACTGTTCGTTATCGGTGGAAAGTTCGGGAACGACATAGATTCTGGACTCCCCGATATTACGCATATACTCGGCAGCCCTTCGGTTGTGCGCCTCGCTCGATGCGATGTTGCAAGGCTTGATATGTATGCTTGATTTTGTTGCCATAACTATTCTGTTTTTATTGTTTACAATTGATTGCTTTGCTCGCTTCCGCAGAGGGGTTCTTAGGGGGTGTAACCCATAAGCGGAGATTGCAAAGAGAGGGTCACTCTTTGCTCGGGGTTCTCAGGGGTGAAACGCCCTGAGTGGGTCATTAGGGCAAAGCCCTAATCCCCTCGGGAGAGCCCACAACTACGAAAGCGGAGCGTGTAGTTATAGTGGGCTATAACTGAAAGCCGTTCTTCTTTTTCGGTGACTGGCTGCGCGTCTCTTTGACAGACCGGACTTGCCTTTTTCTTTCAACCTGTTTCTGCAAGTATTCATTCAAGTCCTTGCATCCGTTGTAAGTCTGCGAAGCGTCACGGATGTACAGGTCTCTGCCGTATTCCTTGCGGATTTGTCGGAGAGCTTCCATGCCTGCATGGTCGTTGTCAAAAAAGCAGTGGATGCGTTCGTAGCTGCCCAACGGATAGAGAGCCTTGTTTACATTCGATACGGAGTTCAATACAATGTAGTCCTGTCCGTCCAACTCCGGATAATTCGGGCAGCTCTCCTGTCTCAATGTCAGAAAGGAGAGGTAGTCCATGAATCCCTCGAACACATAACAGGTATTCCTTGCTTTCCCCGACTGCCTGATGTGGGAGATTTCCTTGGGTGCGATGCAACCCTTGAAATAGCGGTTGCGAACCTCAAATCCACCCGAACCATTGGGAAAGGCGATGGCAAAGTACCGTTTGCCATTGTGGGTGAAACGGGCTTCACTACATTCTCTTTTTGCCAGTTCCATATTTATTCCTCTTCCCTGCAAGTAGGCAAGCAGGGCAGGGGACGATAACGGAACAATCTCCAACTGTTGGAAACTCGGTTCGGAAGAGTTTTGCTTGCCAAAAGAGAAAGATACCGGGCGCACATGCGGTGTCTGTTCCGCTATCCGTTTTAAAATGTAAGGTACATGGTCGGTAGCATACAGGTGTGCAGCCAGTTCAATGATACCGCCACCTTTGCCCAAACCGAAGTCATACCATTGGTTACGTTCGGTATTTATCTTGAACGAAGCTTCTGCTTCTTCCCTTAACGGTGATTTATACCACAGGTTGATACCTTGTTGCTTGACGGGAGAATATCCCAAACTGTGCAGAAAATCTGCTATCCTGATTTGCTTGGCTGTCTGTATATCCATAAAATGATTGTTTTAGTAGTTGGTAAATTGGTTGCTAAATTGATTCGTTTTTCTTTTCGCCCGTACCATTTTAAGAAGTACGGTCTGTATAACCACTTCACTTTATTTTCGTATATATAGGATACGGTAGTAAAGTGAAGTGGTTTTGTACTTCCTGCAACCGCTTCGCTTTATTCCTAATATATAGACCCACAGAATAAAGTGAAGCGATTACAAACAACAGGCTAATAGTGGAAGTCGGGCATGAACGTGTATTTCCTGCCGTTCTCCTGCACTATCATCCGTTTGTTGCGAAGCATGGTGATGAGCGGTACCGCCTTTTGATGGTTCAGCTTTACACCTATTGACGTATAGCTTTTGATTAAGGCATTTTCCAGCTCCTTGTAGCCATATTCCTCTTTCAGTCCGAAAACCGCTTCCAGTGCGATGCGGTGCTGTTGTTCGGTGATGTGCCTGTAAGGGTCAAACTTTTCCTCTTCCGGCCTTCCCGGTTTCTTGGCTTCGGGCTTGTAACCCTCCATGAGTTCGGGCAGGGCATTGTCGTTGATACGGAATGCGAAAGGCTCGAAGTCCATTGCCCTTATGTGCATGGCTGATACTTTACTTATATCCCCGTTGTTCTTGTCCTTTTCCACAAGGAGTACGGTTTCTGCCTTGTTGTTCAGTTCAGTACCGATATGCCCTCTCGCATTTTCATCCCCTTTGTTCTGATGCAGTATCGTATGGATATGTATCTGCCTGTCGTCCGTCCACTGCATCAGTTTGGATATGATGCGTGTGGATTCGCCGGGGCTGTTGATGTCATATACCATATCACGAATACCGTCTATGATTACAAGGGCTATGTTGGGGGTATTGTAGATAGCCTGCTCTGCAATCCTGATACGCTGTTCGGGCGTGTATTTCCTCAAAGCAAGAAATTCAAGATTTTCATTGTCCCTGTCATCGGGAAGCCCGGCCATCCGCAAAATACGTTTCATGACTTTCAGGCAATGATAAGGGCTTTGTTCCGTGTCCACATAAAGGATTTTCCGTTTGTCTTCCGGAAGTTCAGCCACATATCGCAGCACTGTGCCGTTCTTCAATGCGGCGGCTACGATAGCCGACACATTGAACGTCTTTTTGCTCTTGGCTTTGCCGATGGATGCACTGAAATTCCCCAATGTCCCTATGACGGAACCATGTACTTTGAGAATCTCCGGTGCTTTTTCATAACTTTTCGACAGGCTCAAACGTGAGGCTTGCCAAAGGATTACGGCTTCTTCTGCCGATATTTCCTTGTTGTCTTTCATATAATCCATAAGTACACCTCCCGTTATTTTCGTCCTCCGGTTTTCTTTCCGGCCAGTTCAAGGGCAAGTTCCGCATCAACGATAATCTTGCGCCCTATTTGCGTAATGGCTTTGTCAATCTTTCCGCTTTTCTTTATACGGTTGGCGGTGGGCAGGCTGCACCCGAACAGTTTGGCAATGCCCGGTATTCCGTACACATACTTCCTTTCCATGTCCGTGATGGGCTGCGGTTGCGCTTCCGTTTGGTTGGAAGCGTGCTTGCTTAGGAATATGAACTCTTCGCCTGTCATCTGCCAGACGGGTTTTAATAATAACTCTTGAAGATTTGTCATCGTCCAATCTATTTAGTCGTTAAACAATCAGCCCTGCGCACTGGCTGTTATCTATGTTCTCGAACGATGCAAAATTAGGTAGGGTTATAAGTGGTAAGGATGTGGTTAATGTAAATGGAATGTCTTATTATTCATCTGAATATCAGAGAATAAAAATACCACTCAAAAATTAATTTGAGTGGTAAAAGTGGTAATTTCATGGAATGTCAGGATGTATCACGAATTATCTGAATATGCTTTCCATTTCTTTGGCGAATTTCTGGTTGCTATCACTTGGAAAATCGGAAACGGGTTCTTTGTACTTCGATCTGTAATAGCTCTCGTCAATATCCAGTAGTTTCAATATCTTGTCTCGCCATTCGTCCCTGTATTGCTTGGATAGTTTTTCACTCATCAGGAATATCAGGTAACACACCCGTATCTTTTCCCTTGCCTTGATTTTTAATCTGTTCTTGCAGGGGTACAGATTTATATTGGCATAGAAGTCCGCTATGGTAATGGCTTCGAACTGTTCCCCGACACAGGTTTCATAAATAGGCGAAAGCGGCTTCATGTCAAAATATTCATGCTGTTCCTCCGGTGTATTCTGTACTTCTTCTTGCGCATTTTGCTCGACTGATTCCTCCGGTCGTTTTTCTTCCACATCATCAGGAAGGTATTTTTTCAGGACTTCCATGAAAAGAAGGCTTAGGCGGTAAACATCACTGGAAAGGTTTTCGATATATTGAAAAGCCTCTTTCTGGTCTTGCTTTTGCAGTTCATAGAGTTTATCCAATTCCTTCTTTTCCTTGTCGTATTCAGCCTTGCAGCGTTCATATTCCTTTTCTGCCTGTATTTCTTCTTCGTCCGTATGCTCCCGAAAACCAATGAAATCATATCTGTGGTATGCGTCATTCAAAGGCTCGTGCAACTTGGTGGTAATCTCCAACTGGTCTCTAATTGCAGAATTACGTCTGTCTGCGTAGTGAAAACACACACGCTTTATGATGTCATCATTCAGCGGTTTTGTTTCATAAGCCCGTATATTCTTTTCTATTTCGATTTTTAAACTATTGAGAATCAATGTGTATTGTTCTTTATGCTTGTCAAGTACCAGTTCAAGGATAGCGGATTCAAAAGCCTTTGTATCATTGTGCTGCCTGTAAAAATCGGTGATGAATTTTTGCTTGTCAAAAGAAAAAGCATAATTGGTCACCCAATCATTATATATCCTGTTGAGTTCTCCGTATAGGGGAATCAGTTTGTTAATCTCTCCTGCCATAGACCTCAATTTTGGGGATTATTGTCCTTGTCAAGGAAAGATGCCAGTTCTTCTTCCACCTCTTCCACACTTGGCAAAGCTGATTTCAAATTTTCGGGTATAGCCTTGCTCAACTGGTAATCACTGATACCTATCGGCTGGTCGTAGCCTGTCAAAGCGTATTGTGCCACAACTTCATCTTTTCCCTTGCACAGCAACAGCCCGATAGTCTTGTTGTCATTTTCTCCCCTCAGTTTGTCATCCACCACATTGATGTAGAAGTTCAGTTGTCCTGCATACTCCGGCTTGAATGGAGTAGCCTTTAATTCCACTACAATGTATGCGTGTAGCGGAATTGAATATAGAATCAAGTCGGCAAAGAAATCGCTGTTGCCAATTTGAAAATGCTTCTGCCGGGCGACAAAGGCAAAACCGTTGCCCATTTCCAACAAATAACGGGTAACGTGTTTTACCAGTTGTTCCTCTATGTCCCTTTCGTCTGCCTTTTCTTTCGCTCCTGCCAAATCGAAGATATACGGGTCTTTCAACAGGTAATTGGCAAGGTCGCTTTGTGGTGCTGGAAGTGTGGCTGTAAAATTGTTTACCTTGTTGTTACTGATTTGTCTGTTATATAGGTTGGTTTCAATTTGTATTTTAAGAACATTGCTGCTCCAACCCATTTCTACCGATTGTTTCATGTACCAATATTTTACACCTAATGGAAGCGAATTATTGAGCATAATTACATGACTTGCCCAATTTATTCTGGCAACAGGGGATGCCAAAAATAATTTTTCTATATCCTCAATCGTTATCCGGTAAATGGCAGATACAGTTTTGGCAACATTCTGAATTTGCGCAAGAGGTTCTTGCGTAAATTCTAACAACTGACTATCAGTGGATTGTATTTGCGCAGTAAGTTCTTGCGTAAATTGTCCGTTGTTTAGTTTCAAGACTTCATCTGCGACCTTCTGTATGCTTGGAACAGATAGCCTTGCATCCGTATCAATGAAACTTCGTAGCACGTTCAGCGGATATGACCGTGCGAATTGGCACATATAAGTAAGGTTACGTTCCGAATAGCCTTTCTTTTCAGGGTAATTGAGCCGGATAGCCTTTGCCAGTTGCTTGATGATTTTGCTTCCCCAGCCTTGTAAGTTCTGATGATACAGGATATAGTTTCCTATTTTCCAATAATGGAACAGCATTTGCGCATTGGCTGCGGTAATCAGCCTGACTTGCGCCTGTTCTATTTCCGAACCGACAGCATGAACAAATGCGTCAAAGTTCGTTCTTTCTATATGATGTTCTTTGTTGTTTTCCATGTTCCAATGTCTATTGTTGTCGCAAATATAATTCAAATAGCGGATAATCCATGAAACTGATTGATACTTTTATAGTTGGTTAAACTTGTTCATGGCATTTGCCTTAATATCATCCGCTATGTCAATGTAGGGTTTCATGGCTTTATAGTCACTGTGTCCCGTCCATTTCATTACGACCTGTGCCGGAATACCGAGAGCCAGCGCATTGCAAATGAATGTTCTTCTTCCTGCATGGGTGCTTAGCAATGCGTATTTTGGGGTGACTTCATCTATACGCTCATTCCCTTTGTAGTAGGTTTCCCTTACAGGCTCGTTGATTTCAGCGAGTTCCCCCAACTCTTTCAAATAATCGTTCATCTTTTGGTTGCTGATGACAGGCAATGCCATGTGGTTTTCAAAATGGACTTCCTTGTATTTTTCAAGTATGGCTTTACTGTATTTGTTCAGTTCAATATTCAGACTGTCTGCCGTTTTGACTGTGGTAACTTCAATGTGGTCGGGTTTCACATCGCTTCTTTTCAGATTACGAACATCCGAGTATCGCAGACTTGTGAAGCAACAGAATAGAAAGACATCCCTGACACGTTCCAAATATTGCTTGTCTTTCGGTATCTGGTAATCTTTCAGTCTGTTCAATTCGTCCCAAGTCAGGAATATTACCTTTTTAGAGGTGGTTTTTAATTTGGGTTTGAATGTATCGTATGCAATGTTCTGATGATGTCCTTTTTTGAAACTCCAGCGCAGGAACCATTTGAGAAATCCCATTTGTTTGCCGATGGTGCTGTTCCTCATGTCTTTCTTATCACGCAAGAAATTGACATATTCGTTTAACCCGAACTCGTTGAAGTATTCAAAGGTTACATCTTCCTTGAACTCTTTGAGGTGGTTTCTCACTGCTGCAAATTTCTCATAGGTGGATGCCGTCCAATTATTCTGGTTGCCACACTCTTTTACAAACTCATCGAACACTTCCCAAAAACTTATCTGCGCTTCTTCCTGCTGTTCTTCACTGTTGTCTTTCATCCGCAGATTGAACGCATCCTTTAGCTGTTGGGTGGTCGGCATGGTTTCCTGTACCTCAAACTCCTTAAACACGTTTTGAATCTCGGCATAGTATTTCAGCAAGTCCGCATTGATTTCGGATGCGCTTTGTTTCAGCTTGTTGGTGCATCCGTTCTTTACCCGTTGTTTGTCGGCATCCCATTTGGCTACGTCAATCCGGTAGCCTGTTGTAAATTCGATGCGTTGGCTTGCGTATATGACACGCATACGGATAGGTACGTTCTCTACGATTGGTACACCGTTCTTCTTCCGGCTCTCCAATGCAAAAATGATGTTGCGTTTGATATTCATAATTGGGTGCGTTTGAAATTCTACACCCAAATATACACCCAAAAATTGAAATAACAAAAGGCATTTAGAAAGATTTAGATTTACTCTGCATTGTATATAATATGTGATTATCAATGATTTGCAATTTTATGATATTTTCTGAAAGCGTAGGTTCGGGAGCCTGTCTCTCCGCTGGAAAGCAGCTGTTCGGCTGCTTTTTTGTTTTTATGGAGGGTGATGACTCCGATATTCTGAAACGGAAACGGGGTGTTTCCAATGTTTTTATTGAGTTTTGAAAGGAGAGATGCTCGAGTGGTTGAAGAGGCACGCCTGGAAAGCGTGTATACGCCAAAAGTGTATCGCGGGTTCGAATCCCGCTCTCTCCGCAGAATATGAAACCATTTTATGCTATGCGGGGTTCTTTTCGTTTGTTTTTCAATTATGTACTTATCTGAATTTTAGTCAAAACTTCTCGGTCTTTAGCCAAAAGTTCTTTTCATAGGTAAAAGAGACTGGTATTTTTAGTAATCCTTTCTTGTATATCATTCTCTTTTCTGTATATTTGCGCCCGATATTTTTGAGATATCACATTTTTGTAATTCTGAAAATAGACTTGATGGATAAAATAAATGCGGTAATTACTGGAGTCGGAGGATATGTGCCCGATTATGTGCTGACTAATGATGAAATTTCTAAAATGGTCGATACCACTGACGAATGGATTATGGGGCGTATTGGTATCAAAGAACGACACATTTTGAATGAGGAAGGACTCGGGACTTCTTACATGGCTCGTAAGGCTGTAAAGCAGTTGATACAACGCACGAATACCAATCCGGATGATATTGACCTGATTATTGTTGCCACTACTACTTCTGATTATCGTTTTCCTTCTACAGCATCTATCCTCTGCGAAAGACTGGGATTAAAACATGCTTTTGCCTTTGATATGCAGGCTGTTTGCAGTGGTTTCTTGTATGCAATGGAGACAGGAGCGAATTTTGTCCGTTCGGGGAAGTATAAAAAGGTAATCATAGTGGGGGCTGATAAGATGTCTTCTATCATTGATTATACAGACCGCGCAACTTGTCCTATCTTCGGTGACGGTGCGGCTGCTTTCATGCTGGAACCAACGACAGAAGATGTAGGAATCATTGATTCCGTTTTGCGGACGGATGGTAAAGGGCTACCTTTCCTGCATATAAAAGCCGGAGGGTCTGTATGTCCGCATTCGTATTATACTTTGGATAATCATATGCAGTATATTTATCAGGAAGGCCGTACTGTATTTAAGTATGCTGTAGCCAATATGTCGGATGCATGCGAGGCCATTATTGCAAGAAATCATTTGACGAAGGAAGATATTGACTGGGTGATTCCTCATCAGGCCAACCAACGTATAATCACTGCTGTAACACAGCGTCTGGAAGTGCCATCGGAAAAGGTTATGGTCAACATTGAGCGTTATGGCAATACGAGTGCCGGCACGCTTCCGCTTTGTATCTGGGATTTTGAAAATAAACTGAAAAAAGGCGATAAGCTGATTTTCACTGCGTTCGGAGCAGGATTTGCCTGGGGAGCCGTTTACGTGAAGTGGGGATATGACGGAAAAAAGCTGAGCTAAAAAAGTCCGGTATTGGATAGATGATATAGATAAAAAGCAAAGGGTCATCTCAAGATAAAATTTTCAAAGTGAGAGCTTTATCTTGAGATGACCTTCTTTTTGTTTTATTCCAGTTTCTCAATGATTTTCTTTACGTCTACCGGTTGTAACCGTCCGTACACCTTTTCACCGATCATCACTACCGGAGCTAATCCGCAGGCGCCTACGCAGCGCAGGCAGTCTAATGAATATTTCCCGTCAGGAGTGGTTTCTCCGACTTCGATGCCAAGTACCCGTTTGAATTCTTCCAATAATTTCTCTGACCCCCGTACGTAGCATGCCGTGCCCATACAGACGGAAATAGGATGCTTTCCTTTCGGAGTCATAGTGAAGAAGGTATAGAATGTCACTACCCCGTAGACTTTGGATACGGGAATTCTGAGTTTCGAGGCTATGATACGCTGCATCTCTTCAGGCAAATAGCCGTGCAGATGTTGCGCTTCATGCAAAATATTTATTAATTCGCCCGGATTGTTTCCATGCTTGTCGCAAATCGTTTTGACTTGTTCCACCACATCACAGGCTAGCTTTATATCTGACATAATACTACTTGTTTAAAGTTAATCGATCGATTTGTTGAAATAATGCGTATGTAACAGCATTTCCGATTTCTCGCCCAGTGGTTTGCCGAGATATTCTTCATACAGTTTTTGAATATACGGATTTTCGTGAGATTTGCGTAAAGGTTTGTTGGCGTCTTCACGGTAAAGGGCGTTGGCACGTGCATAAAGAACGTCTGAATTGCCGTGATGCAACGGTTGTCCGCCACCTCCGATACAGCCGCCGGGGCATGCCATGATTTCGATTACATGATATTCATTCTGTCCGTTTCGTATATCTTCCAGCAAATGCCGTGCGTTGCCTAGTCCGTGGGCGATGCCTACTTTCAGTTCAAATCCGTTTAGATGGATGGTAGCACGCCGCACACCGCTCAGTCCGCGTACCTGTTCAAAATTTACATTTTTCAGCGGTTCTCCGGTATAGATTTCGTAAACGGAGCGCAGGGCGGCTTCCATTACACCACCTGTCGTACCGAAGATGACACCGGCACCGGTAGATTCTCCCATAGGATTGTCGAACGGGCTGTCCAGTACGAGGGTAAAACCGATGTTGGCACGCTTTATCAGTCGTGCCAGTTCGCGGGTGGAGATGGAATAATCAACGTCGGGGATGCCGTTCACTTTAAATTCGTCACGGTCACATTCATATTTCTTGGCCAGACAGGGCATGATGGAGACGACTACCAGTTTCTCGCGGGGGATTCCCATTTTCTCTGCCCAGTAAGACTTGGCGATGGAGCCGAACATCTGTTGGGGAGAACGTGCGGTAGAAGGGATATCCAGCATATCCGGGAAATGATGTTCGAAGAAATTCACCCATGCCGGACAGCAGGAAGTCAAGATTGGAAGCCGAACGGATTTGTCGCCATCCAAGTAGCGTGTCAGTCGGTTCAGAATCTCAGAACCTTCTTCCATGATGGTCAGGTCAGCGGCAAAGTCTGTATCAAATACGTAGTCGAAGCCCAGTTCGCGCAAGGCGTAAACCATTTTTCCGGTTACCAACGTGCCGGGAGGTAACCCGAATTCCTCTCCCAAGGCGGCACGTACGGCGGGAGCTGTCTGAACAATTACGACTTTATCGGGATTGGCCAGGTCATCCAATAGGCGGTTGGTGTAGTCGCGTTCGGTCAATGCTCCTACAGGGCATACGGCTACACACTGTCCGCAGTAGGTACATTCACTGTCTTTCATCATTCTGTCGAATGCCGGTGCTATCGTTGTGTTGAATCCACGACGGATAGCTCCCAGTGCTCCGACTGTCTGTACATCATTGCAGACGCTTTCGCATCGGCGGCAGAAGATGCATTTGTCCATATTGCGTACAATGGAGGAGGTCACTTCCCGTTTGCGGGGAGAAAGTTCGCCACCGTTGAATGGCATCTCACGGATGTTGAAGCGCAGTGCCAGTGTCTGGAGTTCACAGTTTCCGCATTTGGGACAGGTGAGACAGTCGTTGGGATGATCGGACAGGATAAGTTCGGCTACTACTTTCCGGGCGTTCATCACACGCAGCGTACTGGTTTTTACTACCATCCCTTCCGTGCAACGGGTAGCGCAGGCGGGAGCCAGATTGCGACGCCCTATCACTTCGACTACGCAGATACGGCAGGAAGCGGGATTGTTTTTGATACAAGTGCCTTTCAAGTCGATGTGACACAGTGTGGGGATGTTGATGCCGATTTTACAAGCGGCTTCGAGGATCGTGCTTCCTTCGGGTACGGTAATAAAGTGACCGTCTATCTGGAGGGTGATTTGTTTTTCTTCCATAGCAATAGATTTTAGCAGACAAGAATAGCTTTGAATTTACAGCGTGCCATGCACATGCCGCACTTAATACATTTCTCAGGATTGATAACGTGAGGCTTGCGTACTAAACCACTGATGGCATCTGCCGGACAGTTCTTGGCACACAGATGGCATCCGATACAAAGTTCCGGATTAATGGTGTAGGTCAGCAACGACTTGCATTGTTTGGCGCGGCAGGTCTTGTCTCTGACATGTTCCAGATATTCGTCGTAAAAGTTGTCCAATGTGGATAAAACCGGATTCGGGGAAGTCTGTCCCAATCCGCAAAGTGCCGTATCCTTTATCACCTTTCCGAGAGTGGAAAGCGTGTCCAGGTCTTTTTCTGTACCTCGCCCTTCCGTTATCTTATTCAGCAGTTCCAGCAGACGTTTATTACCGATACGGCAGGGCGTACATTTGCCACAGGATTCTTCGACCGTAAAGTCGAGATAGAAACGGGCAACGGATACCATGCAGTCATCTTCGTCCATGACGATCATCCCTCCCGATCCCATCATGGAGCCGGCTGCCAGTAGGTTGTCGAAATCGATAGGAGTATCCAGATGTTTCTCTGTCAGGCAGCCACCCGACGGACCACCTGTTTGTACGGCTTTGAATTTCTTTCCACCTTTGATGCCTCCGCCTATTTCGTAAATAACTTCCCGCAAAGTGGTTCCCATTGGCACTTCGATGAGTCCGACATTGTTGATCTTCCCTGCAAGAGCGAATACTTTCGTTCCTTTAGAACGTTCCGTTCCGATAGAGGCGAACCATTCGGCTCCTTTCGTCAGTATAATAGGAATATTGGCAAGAGTCTCTACATTATTCACGTTGGTTGGTTTGCCCAGATAACCGGATTCTGCGGGGAAAGGAGGTTTTAAGGTCGGTTCACCCCGTTTTCCTTCCATCGAGTGTATGAGGGCGGTTTCTTCACCGCAGACGAAAGCCCCTGCTCCATAACGTATCTCTATATCGAAACAGAAATCTGTCCCCAGAATGTGATCTCCCAATAATCCATACTCACGAGCTTGCTCAATCGCTTTTTTAAGACGGTTGATGGCAAGCGGATATTCGGCGCGGATATAGACCAATCCTTTGGAGGAGCCGATAGAATAACCACAAATACACATTGCTTCTACAATAGAGTGAGGGTCGCCTTCCATGATGGAGCGGTCCATGAATGCGCCGGGGTCACCTTCGTCGGCGTTACAGACAACGTATTTTACATTTGATACTTGTTTCCCGGCAAATTCCCATTTCAATCCTGTAGGGAATCCACCACCACCACGTCCCCGTAGTCCGGAACGTTTGATAACGTCGATGACGTCGGCAGGCTGTTTGCAGAGCAGGCAGTCGGCTAATGCGAAGTATCCTTCCCGGGCGATGTATTCTTCTATATTTTCGGAGTCGATAAATCCGCAGTTGCGCAATGCGACACGAAGTTGCTTCCGATAGAAGTCCATGTGTTTGGAGTCACTGACGGTCTGTTCGGTTTTCGGGTCTGTGTAGAGCAGCCGTTCGATTCTTCGTCCTCCGATGATGTGTTCACTGATGATTTCCTCCGCATCTTCGGGAGTGACTTGGGTGTAAAATGTATTGTCCGGAATGATTTTTACGATGGGACCTTTTTCGCAGAAGCCGAAGCAACCTACTGTGATGACATCTACTTTGTCAGTAATCCCGTTTCTTTCAATGGCTTTTTGAAGATTTTCCATGATGCCTTGACTGGAAGAAGCTTTACAACCGGTACCTCCGCATATAAGAATCTGGAGATGTTTTGTTCCGGACGCCAGGCCGCAACATTTTTCGGAAACTTTTTCATTACTTTCTTCGCGCAATGAAAGATTGTGCTCCGCTCTCTTCCTGATTATTTGTAAATCATGGATAGATAGTATTTTCATAAGTATCAGAATTGTTAGATTTCTGCAAATATAATTCTTTGTTTGGAATTGGAGCTTTGTTTGGCGAAAATAAATATTCCTGTTTGGTGTAAACCTGCGGAAGTATGGTATGAAATCTTTATTTTTAACACTTTTCGTTGACTGTATTAACTATAATAATGATACAAAAAAATTATCTTCGCATCGGAAAAGGGCGAATACCCATATGAATCCGACAATAGTTGGGGAGATTCGCAAGAATATTGTAGAGTAACTTATAGAGTCCTGCCGGAGCTGAGTCTGAATGGGGAAATGGTTCTTGCCCGAACTTTTTGTAGTTTCGATGGTAAGAATGTACAGCAAGGGTTTCGACAGGACGGGGAAACGTAAGTTGTCTCCCTGATATAAAGGGAAAAAAGGGGATTGTGATAGCCTGTAAGTAGAATGCTTGCAGGCTATCTTTTTGAACATATATAAGAATCCGGGGGAACAGGGGATCGGCATCTGTGAAAATAAAAACAACTCATCCGATACCGGTTAGGTAAATAATTCCTTATTTTCGTATTAAATACATAGCAAACGTAAATTAAGAAATGGAAGTATGAGGCGAATTTTGTTAGGATTGTGTATGCTGTTTTTCCTGAATATACACGGGCAAGAAATTCCATTGCCGGAAAAAATGCCGCAGGAGCATCCGAGAGTACTGACTACTCCGGAAGGAAAGAAAGAGACATGGAAGTTAATAAAGAAAGAGGCATGGGCACAAGATGTCTTTAATAAGCTGAAAGAACGGACAGATGTATATACACGTCGTACGGAAAGTCAGCCGGACTGGTTATTATCCCGTTTGGCAATGTATTGGAAGTCGCATGCGACGGAAGTGTACGTGAAGGGAGAAGTGTTCGACCATGCCGGAGGTGAAAAGGCGCCTGCTCCGACCGTACGTTATACCGGAACACGGGGAACGGCTGCCACACACGGTCGCCCTAAACTCGAGGATATAGTACCTTATGATGATAATGAAGACGGAAATGTGGCTTTCTGCAACAATGCCTTGGAAGGTCGTCCGCTGGAGAGTGTACATCCGTCCAAGACCGGACGTAATATTGAGAATCTGAATTGTGAGATACTGGGAATTGCCCGTGATGCCGCTTTCCTCTACTGGATGACGGGGGAGGAAAAGTATGCAAAACTGGCTGCCGGTGTCTTCGATACTTATATGACGGGGATTTATTATAGAAAGGTACCTGTTGACCTGAATCACGGGCATCAGCAGACATTGGTAGGGTTGACGTCGTTTGAAGTGATTCATGAAGATGCCCTGCATATTGTCGTTCCTTTGTATGACTTCCTGTATAATTATCTGAAATCCAACTATCCGGACAAGATGATAATTTATGCCGGAGCATTGAAGAAATGGGCAGATAATATTATAGCTAATGGAGTACCTCATAATAATTGGGATTTGTTGCAGGCACGATATGTCATGAATGTGGGACTGGTGTTGGAAGATAATAAAGAGTATACGGATGGAAAAGGACGCGAATACTATATTGACTACGTGATGAATCGTTCGAGCATCCGCCAGTGGAGTCTGACTAAGCTGGCTGATTATGGCTTTGACTCCGAAACAGGAATATGGGCGGAATGCCCGGGATACAGTAGCGTAGTAATCAATGACTATGCGAACTTCGCTAATCAGTTTGACCATAATCTGCAATATGACTTGGTAGCAGCAATGCCTGTATTGGCAAAAGCTGTAGCGGCTACTCCTCAGTATCTTTTTCCTAATAGGATGATCTGTGGTTTTGGAGATACGCATCCGGGTTATTTGAATACGAACTTCTTTATCCGGATGATACAGAATGCGCAGGCGAACGGAAAAAAGGAACAAGAACGTTACTTTACAGCTTTGTTGAAATGTCTGAATCCGGTAGCCGACAACGAAAAAGAGGGTAAGAAGAATGTCCGGGTATCTGTCAATTCGTTCTTTGAAGACAAACCGTTAGTACTGGACCCGAAAGTACAGGCGGGGAAAATAGAAGACTATGTATCTCCTTTATTCTATGCTCCCAATGTATCATGGCTGGTACAGCGGAATGGAATGGATTCACGCAACAGTCTGATGATTTCGTTGAATGCAAGTGAAGGTAATCATATGCATGCGAACGGGATTTCGATGGAACTTTACGGGAAAGGATATGTGTTGGGACCGGATGCGGGTATCGGACTTTTCTTATATAGTGGTCTGGATTATGCTGAATATTACTCTCAGTTTCCTAGTCATAATACAGTTTGTGTAGATGGTATTTCGAGTTATCCGGTGATGAAAAGTAATCATTCTTTCGACTTACTTTCTTGTTTTCCGGCCACGGCTGAATCGGGAAGCGGATTTACTTCCGTCACATATAGCAATGTGGCTTTCCGGGAGCCGGAAAGCCGGGCAGATCAGACTCGCATGATGAGTATTGTTACTACCGGGCCGGAGACAGGGTATTATATCGATGTATTCCGAAGCCGGAAAGAACAGGGAGGCGATAAAATGCACGATTATTTCTACCATAATTTAGGGCAGACAATGACGCTTACGGCTGCTGATGGTACAGACTTGAATTTACAGCCTACCGAAGAATTAGCTTTCGCAGGGGCTCATCTTTATGCTTATTCCTACTTATATGATAAGAAGGTGGCTGCTACCGATAAAGATGTGAAAGTGACTTTTACAATTGACATGAAGGATAAAGACGGAGATGATATTTCTATGAACCTTTGGATGAAGGGGGAGCCGGAACGGGAAGTATTCACAGCATTGGCACCGATGACTGAAGGGTTGAGCCGTATTCCCGGTATGCCTTATAATATAAAGGAGCAACCTACTTTGACTTTTGTCGCCCGCCAGCATGGAGAGGCATGGAACCGTCCTTTTGTCGCTGTTTATGAACCTAGTACGCGGAAAGAACCTTCGGCTATTGAGGCAGTTTCCTTTTTTGATGCGGAAGAAGCCGGTTTGAAAGACTTTGCAGGTATCTGTGTCGAAAGTAAAAACGGACGTACAGATCATATTTTCTCTTTGTCCGATTCGTCGCAAACCGCTACCTATCGGGGGATGAAAGTGAAAGCGGACTACGCTGTAATCAGTAACGAATATGCGGGAAACCGGACATTCTTTTTGGGAAATGGGACGCAGTTGATTACACCGGATGTTAGTATCCGGACTTCAGCAGCTGCTAATGTGTTGCTTGAACAGAAGCAGGGAAAATGGTATATTCTTTCTTCTGCTCCCTGCACAATAATGATTGACGGAAAAAACGTACAATCCGGAGTAACGTCTAAATCGACTTTATTGGCTGTGCAATAAGGATCATTTCATAAGATGAAATAATGGAATAAAAAAGGACTGTTAAATCTCTTTTTTATTCCATTTATAAGAAAAAGCAGTTACATAAACATTACATTAATATTACCTCGGATTCTGCTTGATAATGAAGAAAATGAATCTCTATAATTCATTTATCTCCTCGCTGTTCCACGCTACTTTTGCCTCAGAAATCAAAAACGAAAAGTATGAAAACGATTACTGAGGCAAAGTTGAAACTAAGTGCTAACAAGAAACTGTCTGATTTACTCTTTATCTTATGGGCTGGCGGAGCAGCTCTTCTTTCTTACTCTCTGGTATACGCGCTCCGCAAACCATTTACAGCTGCTACTTTTGACGGATTGGAAGCTTTCGGTCTTGACTATAAAGTTTTGGTTACCATTATTCAGATTTTGGGCTATCTGATAGCTAAGTTTATCGGTATCAAATTGATATCCGAATTGAAAAGGGAGAATCGTTTGAAGTTTATTCTTGTCTCTATTGCTGTGGCAGAACTGTCGCTGGTTGCATTTGGATTACTTCCTGCTCCTTATAATATGTTTGCAATGTTTTTTAATGGACTTTCATTGGGATGTATGTGGGGAGTAATTTTCAGCTTTATTGAAGGGCGCAGGACGACGGATATTCTGGCGAGTCTGTTAGGAATCAGTATTGTGATCAGTTCGGGGACAGCGAAGTCGATCGGACTTTTTGTGATGAATACTTTGAATGTCAGTGAGTTCTGGATGCCGGCGTTGATCGGTGCTTTTGCACTTCCTTTGTTGGCATTGCTAGGCTATAGCTTAACCCGCTTACCGCAACCGACTGAGCAGGATATCGAGCAAAAAAGTCATCGGGTCACCTTGAATGGGAGACAGCGGAAAGAACTGTTCATTGATTTCATGCCTTTCCTCATCTTACTGTTTGTCGCCAATTTGATGTTAGTAGTGCTTAGAGACATAAAAGAAGATTTTCTTGTGAAGATTATTGATATGAGCGGGCATTCTTCGTGGATGTTTGCACAAGTGGATACGGTGGTCACATTAATCATTCTCGCTTTATTCGGAGCAATGGTTTTTGTCAGAAGCAATATAAAAGTATTGGTCGTTTTGCTTGGACTGGTAGTGATGGGGACAGCTACGATGAGTTTTGTTTCGTTCAACTATGATTCTCTGCAATTGGATGCCATCACTTGGCTGTTTGTGCAGAGTCTGTGTCTTTACGTTGCTTATCTTTGTTTTCAGAGTATCTTCTTCGACCGTTTTATTGCTTGTTTCAAGATAAAAGGCAATGTAGGCTTTTTCATTGTGACAATTGACTTCATCGGTTATACAGGCACTGTATTGGTACTGATGTTTAAAGAGTTTGCCCATACAGAAATTAACTGGCTGGAGTTTTACAATCTGTTGTCCGGTTATGTGGGGCTGATCTGCACGGTTGCTTTTACTTGCTCCATGATTTATTTGATACAGCGCTATAAAAAAGAGAAGCTACTGAAGAAAGAACGGGAAGCAGGATTATCCGGGGGGATAAAGTTTGTGGGTGAAGGAATGGAATCTACCCTGTCACAAATCTGAAAAAGAGGACTGATGAAACGAATGAAATATAGCTTGATATTCTTTCTTTTTTTGTTGTCTATGCTGGTCGTTCCGACGATCACAGCTCAAAATGCTACGGATGAGATACAGTATAAGATAACCGGACGCATGTTGATGGACGGCGGTATCTATTTAAAGAATCCGGTGGATTTTGGAAACGGAACGGAGTTTAACGATCTTCGTATAGGTATGAAGGCTACTTACCGGAATTGGAAGATGAAACTGGAGATGGGATATGCAGGGAATAAAGCTGCGATTAAGGATGCCTTTGCCACCTATTCTTATAAGAAGCATTCCATTCAGGTCGGTCAGTTCTATGAACCGTTTAGTCTGGATATGCTTTGCAGTACGTTTGATCTTCGCTTTAATCAATCACCGGGTGTTGTTCTGGCATTAACGAATAGTCGGCGTATGGGAGTGGCTTATTCTTATAATGCAAAACATTACTATCTGTGTGGCGGATTGTTTACCGATAATGATTTAAGTAACTTGAAAAATGTGTCGCAGGGATATGCCATTGATACCCGTTTGGTGTATCGTCCTGTTTATGAAAAAGGAAAACTAATTCATCTGGGAGTGGCTGCCACCCGTCGTACACCGGATGGTGTACTTCCGGAAGATGGAAATAAGGATACATTCACTTATAAATCTGTGGGAGTGAGTACCATTGATAATCGTACATTGGTCGTGGCAAATGTAGATAATGCAGTATCACAGTTTAAAATAGGAACGGAGTTGCTCATTTATTATCATAAATTCTTTCTGCAGAGTGAATACATCCGTACTCATGTCAATAGACAACATAATTTTAGAGATTATGTGGCACAGGGAGCGTATATACAATGTTCCTGGTTATTGCTGGGGCATCATTATCTGTATGATGAAGAAGTGGCGTGTCCGGGAAGACCGGAAGGAAAAAGCCTTGAACTGTGCGCGCGATTTAATTATCTCACTTTGAATGATTCCTCTGCGGGAATTGAAGGAGGCAGGCAGAAAGATTTCTCCGTAGGACTTAATTACTATCTGAATAAACATATCGCAATCAAACTGAACTATAGCTATTTCCTTCCCGGAGCGAATGTGAAGGTAATTGATAAAAACGACTTTAGTGTTTTGCAGGGACGATTTCAATTCATCTTCTAAGTTTTCATGAATAAATCGGATAGAGAATAGGTAGATTTTCTTTATTGTTCGTAGTATTATAAAAAGATTTTTATTCGATACTATCATGAAAAAATATGTATTCTTATTATTTGCAGCATTATTGGGTAGTGTGACTTGTGTTTTTGCCAAAGACACGCTTGTAACTTGGAATGCTCCGGCAGGAGTTGCCTTAAATAGTGATTTTACAGTTAAAGTCCGTCAGCTGGATGAAGAATGGAACACATTGTCTACCTACCTTATCAAGGTAGATGAGGTAAGAGATACGAAACATTATGTAGAACGTGCTTCGATGGCAACCTTTGATTTTACAGGGAAGGTAGAAGTGGCTGTAACCTATAATTGGGGAGAAGTGCAGACAGCAAAAGTCCGTCCTCTTTCGTATGATATCCCGTTTCAGATCAATGGTAATACCGTTACTTTTACATTAGAACGTCCGCGAAATCTGTCAGTGGAAGTGAACGGAGATATTTTTCATAATCTTCACTTATTTGCAGGACATCCGGAAAGAATGATCCCTGACAAAGATGATCCGGAAATACTTTACTATGGTCCTGGAATACATACAGTAGAAAATGGAGAATTGAAAGTTCCTTCCGGTAAGACTGTCTATCTGGCGGGAGGAGCTGTCTTAATGGGGCGTATTCTGATTGAAAATGTGCATGATGTAAAATTGCTGGGAAGAGGAATTATCGATTATTCCATAAAAGGAGGCATTCGTATAGCAAATTCCCGTAATGTCTATGTAGAAGGAATTGTAGCTACACAGTGTGCAACAGGAGGATCGGAAAATGTCACGATCCGTAATGTCAAAAGTATTAGTTATTATGGATGGGGAGATGGCATGAATGTTTTTGCGAGCAATAATGTATTATTTGATGGTGTTTTCTGCCGCAACTCAGATGATTGTACTACTGTGTATGGAACCCGTCTGGGATTTGAAGGAGGTTGTCGGAACATAACCATGCAGAATTCCACCCTTTGGGCAGATGTGGCCCATCCTATTTTTATTGGAATCCATGGTAATTCAAAAGCACCCGAAGTTCTGGAAGATCTGAATTATATCAATATTGATATTTTGGACCATCGTGAGAAACAGATAGATTATCAAGGATGTATGGCTATTAATGCCGGTGATAATAATCTAATACGCAATGTTCGTTTCGAAAACATCCGTGTTGAGAATTTCCGTCAGGGGCAACTTGTCAATTTACGTATCTTTTATAATGAGAAATACTGTACAGCCCCTGGACGAGGTATTGAAGACGTCTTGTTTAAGAATATATCCTATACCGGAGAGAATGCGGAACTTTCTATTATTGAAGGATATGATGAGAAACGTAAAGTAAAGAACATACGTTTCGAAAACTAGAGAATAAATGGAAAACTGATTGATGATCATATGCTGGACAAACCTCAGTGGTACAAGACTTCTGACATGGCACGTATTTATGTAGGACCTCATGTGGAAAATATTGTATTCACGAGTGACTCCTTTGAGTAAAGTTAAAACCGAAGTTCGTGAATACATGCGTTGTTATCGAATGGTTTAGGGGTCGGGTAGGCAAATCTCTTTTATTATTCGTAATACGGAATAAAACATAGTTTTGCGCATATTTCAAATTGTATAATAGATACAAAGTTTGAAATGAATATAGTAAAAAGATTGTTGAAAAGACGGCTTTATTACGAATGGGTATATCAAAGGTATAAAGGTGAAACAGCTCTTCATCTTTCATTAATATCTCTTTTCTTGAATATAGGCAGATAAGTTCGGTTGTATTGGAGATAAACTTCTTCTTCTCTAATACCAAACTCTTTTTGCGCTTATTCCAAACTTAAAATGCAACCTTTGTTTTTATAAACGCAAGTTGCGTTTATAAAAACAAAGGTTGCATTTGTAAAAACAAAGCTTGCGTTTATAGATTGATTGCCGATAAAGATAGCTTTGCTATTAATCAAAAGGAAGTTTGTCTCCAGTCAAGCAGAACTTATCTGCCTATATTCCAGAGAGAAAGTCCGGTCAATCAGAACCAAGGCAATACAGGATGTGATGTTTGAGCCATACGATACTCTCCTAAGAGAAAAAATAGATGTTTTGGGAAATAGTAGAAGAAAAACAGTTAATTTTGTAGGAAACTCTTTGTTACTCCTTGATTCTCCGGGTGCCGAATATAGCTCTTTCAATGATAAAGATTGGGAAACGGTAGGTTTGCCGCATTCTTTTAGTATCATAGACTCTGATATAAGTATGTGCGAAGCATTTTTTAAGGAGAAATAAGGGTATTACCCTAGTAATTTGTAGAAAAATATAGAAAAAGAGCAGGAGAATGATCATTATGATATTATAAATTACTATTTTTGTGCACTCTGTAACAGGATGATATTCTTATCCTGATAGTTGAACCGTTGAGCATGTTTTATATTATAAATGATAGATATATGAAATTATTAGTTTTTATTTCGTTATTTGGAGGTTTATTGTTAGCCTCTTGCGGTGGCAGTAGTTCACAAAAAAATGCAAGTACACAAGAAGTAAATCCGGCAGATACTATTTATTTAGGTGATTTACGTGAAAAATTTGAAGGAGACAGCATATTCTTTAAAGTTGTTGCTCCTGATTTGATGCTGATGGATTATCAGTATTTCTGGGCAGCTACAGAGTCTGAAGCAGTAGAGAAGGGACTGACCAAAGAATATTATAAGCGTGTTAAGAAAGAAATTTCAGAAACCAATGAAGCGATTAAAAAAGGTGTAATGAAAGGTGCGGATGTAAAACGCATACCGGATTTCCAGGAAGCACAAAAGAAATAAATCATTTTAGAAGAATATGACCGTTTCTATATAAATAAAAAAGAAGGGAGATGTTAAATACGACATTCTCCCTTCTTTTTTATCTGTATAGGATGTCTGGTGAAAAAGAATCATAACTCCATCTGACGCTGCATTTCATCATCTACCACGGCCATCATCCCTTCCACTTGCGCCAGAGCCAACATACGTCCGTGGAAAGAATAGCCTGGATTGTACCCCTTGTCTTCATCTCCCAGCATCATTCTGCCATGATCGACGCGCATAGGTAATCCCGGATTTTCTTTCTCAAAGATTCGGATAAGGTCAATGATATGTCCTCTTCCTGCAAGATGCGAACTTTCTATGAAGTTTCCTCCCGCTATGGAGGCAGTGCTGCGAAGGTGGACGAAATGAGTGCGTTTAGCAAACTTCTTTGCTAATTCACGTGTGTCATTATGCTCACCGGCACTCAGAGAGCCGGCACAGAATGTCAGACCGTTGTGTGGATTGTCCACGGCATTCAGAAACCATTCTATATCTTTTTCATTGGTAACGATACGTGGTAATCCTAATACCTGAAATGGGGGATCATCAGGATGTACACACATGTTGATATCATATTCTTCACATACAGGCATGATTGCGGTCAGGAAATAGTGCATGTTCTCACGCAAAGTTTCCCGGTCGATATCTTTGTACAGAGCAAGCAATCGTTTGAAGATAGCGACCGGATTTTTGTCCCCTTCCTTGATGTTACCGTTGACAAAGCCCTGAGTCTTAACAATGATGGTATCGATTAGAGCTTCTTTTTCTGTTTCAGTGATCACTTTGTCGAGTTCATTTACTTTATGAAGCTCCTCTTCGGTGTAATCTTTCTCTGCTCCCTCACGTCCCAATATTCTGATATCGAAGTAAGCAAAACGAATACGGTCATAGTACAACGAACTGGTACCATCCGCCCAAGGATGCTGCAAGTCTGTGCGTATCCAGTCGATAACCGGCATAAAGTTATAACAAACAGTTTTTACTCCGCATTTACCCAAATTGGCAAGACTGACTTTGTAGTTTTCTATCAGCTGTTCACGTTCTGTTCCCCCGTATTTGATCGCTTCGCATACAGGTAAACTTTCCACTACAGACCAGCGAAGTCCATATGACTCGATATATGACTTTAAATCACTGATAGCCTCTGTTGTCCATATTTCTCCATTGGGTACGTCATGCAAAGCTGTGACAATCCCTTCTACACCTATTTGACGGAGCATTGGCAAGGTAATCTTGTCTTTTTTCCCGAACCATCTCCATGTTTTTTCCATCATAGTTTCTTTTCTTTTGAGGAACTAGAATAATAAATTCAGAACTATCAATTTATACGCCGCTGAATGCGCTGAAACCACCGTCGATAGGTAACATTGCTCCGGTTACAAAACTGGCAGCTTCACTGCACAAGAATTGTACGGCACCATTTAATTCTTTAATATCGCCAAAGCGGTTCATGGGTGTTTTAGCTAAAACCTTTTTGCTCCTGTCGGTCAGCGAACCATCGGGATTAATGAGTACATGACGGTTCTGATCGCCTATGAAGAATCCCGGCGCAATGGCATTCACACGAATACCGTCACCATACTTCAGGGCCATTTCGCTTGCCAGCCATTGTGTAAAGTTGGCTACGGCTGTTTTCGCTGCCGAATAGCCAGGCACACGAGTGATAGCACTGTAAGCCGCCATCGAAGATACGTTGATAATGCATCCTTGTTTCTGTTTAGCCATCACTTTGCCGAAAATCATGGATGGATAGACTGTACCGTTCATATTCAGACTAGTCACTTTTTCCCAACAAGAAATATCCATATCATAGAAGTGCTGGTCCGGTTCGAGAGTCGCTCCCGGCATGTTTCCACCTGCGATATTCAAAAGAATGTCAATCCGTCCCCACTTGGCAACAATCTCTTCGGCTACTTTTTCCAGATTGGCAGTATCCAGTACGTTGCCGATAATACCGATTACGTCATCACCATATTGCTTTAATTCGGTTACGCGATTGTCAAGTTGTTCCTGTCGGATATCGATAGCTACGACTTTAGCTCCCTGCTGTACAAAGTGTTGGGCAATGTTACCGCCCAATACACCTCCTGCTCCGGTAATGACAGCTACCTTACCGGCAATACTAAATAATTCGTTCATAGTTTTATTTATCATTTATTTGAATTGTTGCAAAAGTAGCTGCTTTTTGGATGTGATGTTATGCTTATTTTTGCAAGATATTTGCTTATATTTGCAGATTTGTGTGAAAGAAAAGAAAGTGAATTGAGTAGAATAATCATCTTGTTCGTATATATTAGAAAATGAATAAACATGAACTTACATAGAATGAAGAAAATTATCTTGATCTTATTGCTGGCTATACCGGTGCTGATAGAGGCACAAAATGTGATGACGGAGACTCGTCAGGTATTAATATCGCCTGACGGAGCCTATCGTTTTACATTTTATCAACGTGCGTTGGGGAAGGATAATACACGAATGTATTACACACTGACCTATAAAGACCGTCCTGTGGTGGAAGAGAGCGAACTGGGAATACAGATTAAGAATCAGTTGTTTGAGTCTGCATTGGCCGTTCCGAATGATACTTGCCATTTCTGGTGTGAAAATCTGAAAATGACGGGTGCTGAACGCCGGGAAATCGATGAGTCATGGAAACCTGTGTATGGAGAACGCTCTGTGATTCGCGATCATTACAATGAAATGACTTTGAAGTTCAGTAAAGGCGAAGGGGAAGGTAAAAAGGAAGATGGTTATGATAAACGTAAAAACTACTTGATGAACATTATCGTTCGCGCTTACAACGAAGGAGTCGCTTTCCGTTATCATTTTCCGGAAACAACCAATGGACTTTTCCTCCATATCACAGATGAACAGACCAGTTTCACAATGCCCCAGGGTACAAAAGCTTATTATGAACGTTGGGCACAGGGACCTTATGAGCTTCGTCCGCTGGAAGGATGGGGAGAAGAAGAGAGCGAACGTCCGTTGACCTTAAAACTGCCTGACGGATTATCCGTAGCGTTGCTGGAAGCGGAAATGGTGGACTATGCGCGTGGTAAATTCCGTTTGTCCGCAGAAAAACCTTCAACTTTGGTGACAAGTCTGTATAGTAGTGTCGATGTTATATCTCCATACAGTACTCCGTGGCGTGTTATTATGGTTGGTGAACGTTCTGTCGACCTGATTAACCATAATGATCTCGTCCTGAATCTGAATCCTGCTTGTAAACTGGCAGATACATCCTGGATTAAACCGGGAAAAGTTTTTCGTGCAGGCGATCTGAAGCAGGATAAAGTAAAGGTTGCTGTTGATTTTGCGGCAGAACGTGGCATTCGGTATGTACATATGGATGCAGGCTGGTACGGACCGGAGATGAAGATGAGTTCGGATGCTTCTACGGTTTCTCCCGATAAAGACCTTGATATATCGGCTCTGTGCAAGTATGCCGAATCGAAAGGAATCGGCTTGATGGTATATGTCAATCAACGCGCGCTGGTGCAGCAGTTAGATTCTTTATTGCCGTTGTATAAGCGATGGGGACTGAAAGGTATAAAATTCGGTTTCGTACAAATCGGCAATCAGCATTGGAGTACCTGGCTACACGATGCTGTACGCAAGTGTGGCGAGTATGAAATGATGGTAGATATTCACGATGAATATCGTCCGACCGGGTTTAGCCGTACTTATCCGAACTTGATGACACAGGAAGGTATCCGTGGAAACGAAGAAATGCCAGATGCCACACATAACACCATCCTGCCTTTTACCCGTTTTCTGGCTGGTGCAGCCGATTATACTCTGTGCTATTTCAACGGACGGGTGAAAAATACGAAAGCTCATCAGTTAGCTATGGCAGCAGTGTACTATAGTCCGTTGCAGTTCATGTTTTGGTATGACAGACCGGAGTTCTATAAAGGAGAGGAAGAATTGGAGTTCTGGAAAGCTATTCCGAGTGTATGGGATGACAGTCGTGCGCTGGATGGAGAAATAGGTGAATATATTATTCAGGCACACCGTTCAGGTAATGACTGGTTTGTCGGAGCGATGACAAATACGGAAGCTCGTACCGTTACAGTGATGACGGATTTTCTGGAACCGGGTAAAAAGTATACCGCTCATTTGTATGAGGATGACGATAAACTGAATACAGGTACCAAAGTGCGTACGGCACATAAGAAGGTGAAAGCCGGAGACAAACTTATATTGAAGTTAAAGGCGAGTGGCGGGGCTGCGTTGCACTTTACTCCGATAGAGAAATGATCTTATAAATAGTATTCAGTTATCATATAAAAATCCCCCCCTTCATTCTGCTTCGTAAAAACAAAAGCGATGAAAGGGGGGAATTCTTTATTTTCCGTAATTAATCAGCCATTTTACCATTTCCGGGTCATAATGAGAGAAGAAGAGGGTTTCAGCGTTATCGAGTGAAGCAATGGCAGACATATCTTCCGGTGACAAAGTAAAATCGAAAACATTGAAGTTCTCAGCCATTCGTTCCTTGTGAGTCGATTTAGGAATGACTATGATGTCCCGTTGAATCAGATAGCGTAATGCAACCTGTGCCACTGATTTTCCGTATTCTTTTCCGATTTCTTGGAGAGTGCTGTTCGTGAAGAAGTCATTCCGTCCTTCGGCAAAAGGTCCCCATGACATAATTCTCGTACCATATTCTTTCATTACTTCCTGTAACTTCGCTTGCTGGTTGAAGACATGTGTTTCCACCTGATTGACAGCAGGAGTAATCTCACAAAACTCTGCAAGGTCCACGAAGCGGTCCGGATAGAAGTTGCTGACGCCGATAGCGCGAATTTTTCCTGCCTTGTACGCTTCTTCCATTGCGCGGTAAGTGCCATAGTAATCACCGAATGGCTGATGAATCAACAAGAGGTCGACATAATCGCTCTGCAACTTACGTAAGGACTCATCGATGGAAGCCTTTGCTTTGTCATAACCGGCATTTGATATCCATACTTTGGTGGTGATAAACAGCTCCTCGCGTGGAACACCACATTTGCTGATTGCATTTCCGACCCCTTCCTCATTATGATAGGCTTGTGCCGTATCGATAGAGCGGTATCCTACACTGATTGCATCAGACACGCAACGTTCACATTCTTCAGGAGTAACCTGATACACACCATAACCTAAAATAGGCATTTCAATGCCATTGTTCAATTTTACTTTTTCCATAATCGAGTATCTTAAATTAAAATCAGTTCGTATCTAATTCCTCATAATCCATATTTTCCTGTATGCAAAGTTAGTTTCTGTAAAGTAATCTATTCTTATATAGATTACGGGTTTTGCTACCATTTTTACGGATAGCTTTGTTTATTCAGCCCAAGGTTATTCTCCTTTTTAGTGTGATAACTCTATCTTTGCATCCATATCTCATTATATATAGTTGTTTTTTGAGTATTTTGTTCTACATGTTCGTAATATATGGAGTTAAATCAATAAAAAGAAGCATTATGAATAGATATTTTCTTTTCGCTTTGTTGGCTGTATTGGCGATGAGTTCCGTAATAGCCGCGGCTCCTTGGCAATGGTCTGTAGAAATAAAGGGGGTTATTATTATGTAAAGCAAGAACCGGCTGAGATAAAGGGCAATAAACTGGTGTTCACCCGGATTCCTCCTCGTACAAAGTTTCCGGTAAAGATAACAGTCGTAGCCTGGCAATATGGACGTAGTACGGAACCGAAGGTACAGACAGCTGAAGCTGTAGAACAGAGCTTTTGTCTTACTGCCCGTTAACAGCCCTTTATTCGTTTTACGTCAATTCATCCTCATTGTGAAAGGCTTCTATTGCTTTTTCTACAGAGCCGTGTAATAACAATAATGATTGGGCTTCTCCGTAATTCAGGTGTAATTCGTCGATAAGCATCCGTGTTCCTCTGTCAATCAGTTTCTGATTGGTGAGTTGCATATTGACCATCTTGTTTCCTTTGACACGTCCTAGCCCGATCATGACAGCAGTACTGATCATGTTCAGAATCATCTTCTGACCGGTGCCCGATTTCATTCGTGAACTGCCTGTTACATATTCCGGACCGACAATCATTTCGATAGGGATATCGGCTTCGGTTGCCATAGGTGAGTTGGGGTTGCTGGTGATGCATCCTGTCAGTATGCCGTTTTTGCGCGCTTCATGCATGGCACCGATCACATAAGGGGTGGTACCGGAAGCTGCAATTCCGATGACTGTATCTTTGGTGTTGATGTTATATTGCTGCAATTCTTCCCAGCCGCGTTTTGTGTCATCTTCCGCATTCTCTACAGGATTGCGTAAGGCGGTATCACCTCCTGCAATCAGTCCGATCACTACCGTAGGGGGCATGCCGAATGTAGGAGGAATTTCAGAAGCATCCAGTACTCCCAGCCGCCCGCTTGTTCCTGCTCCCATATAGAAGATGCGTCCGCCTTTCTTTACCCGGGGAATGATCTGACTGACCAGTTTCTCTATTTGCGGAATGCTTCTTTCCACTGCATCTGCTACTTTATGGTCTTCAGCATTGATTTCCTGAAGAATTTCCCCTATCGGTTTCTTTTCAAGGTCATTATAGAGTGACGGTTGTTCTGTTATCTTAATAAATTCCATAACCATTCAATTATTGTTTCCGGAATACTCGGTTAGTTATAGCACCAGTTCCTTAAACAGCCGTTCCAGTGTGGCGTCCAGATTCTCAGAGAATCCGGGGTGCGGGCGTGAAACCTGAATGCACGAACTCTTAACGGCAGTCAGCCAACGGAATCTGTCCGGGATATCCATCTGAGCTATAGTCCCTCCGTTTTTATTGCCCTGGCAAATTTTGTCGAACACTTTCAGTCCTTCTTTCAGGCAATTCGTATCCACTTCCGAAGAAAACAGACTGAGTTTGTTATCATCTATCGTATATAGAGATTTCAGGTACTTACGTTGTTTGGAGAACAAAACAATACCTACATTGATAAATTCCTCACGTTCTACCTTCGGAACGAATCGAATCACCGCATATTCATATAAGTACCTTTCTTGCATTTTGTGCTTCATTTACAAAAAGTTCGGAGTGCTTGATCCTTTCTTCTAAAAATTGAATATAAATATCTCTCAAATCCTGCGGAGTCTCGCTGCCTTCGGTCCAGTTCAACCAGTCGTTGGGGACAGCATTGACTATTTCACGGATTTTTTCGGGCGTAAGAATACGTTTGAATGCTGCGTCTGTCTCTTCCAGCTGGTCGGCAAACGGCAATAATACATGGTCTTTGACCTGTGTAAACGGACTAAGCGACTGCTTCTGCCAGTTGGTCCATGTATGGTGGAAATAGAGTGACGCGCCGTGGTCGATCAACCATAATTCTTTATGCCACATCAGCATATTCGTATTTTTGATGGTACGGTCTACATTGGTCAGCAGTGCATCCAGCCATACCACCTGTGAGGCCGTTTTCCCGTCTACGGAATGTGCTATGGGGTCGAAAGTCAGTGCGCCGGAAAGAAAATGCAATCCGATATTCAGTCCGCGGCTCCACTGAAGCAGGTCCTGTATTTCTTCATCTGCTTCTGTGCGTCCGAAGGCTTCGTCCAGGTGGAGAAAGACGATCTCGGGCACCCTGAAACCTAGTGCACGGGCTATTTCTCCTCCTATCAGTTCGGCGATCAGTGCTTTCGTTCCGTGTCCTGCTCCCCTGAACTTGACTACATATTTAAATTCATCGTCAGCTTCGGCCAAAGCGGGCAATGATCCTCCCTCTCTCAGCGGAAGAATATATCTTGTTACATTTGCCGTACGTAAATCCATGTAGCTCCTTTCTTAAATTCGGGAATAAAGATAAATGGTTTTGAGGGATTTTTCTTAGAAAATGTTCTTTTAATTAATGATTTGTAGCTTAATTAAATAATTTTGCGCTGTTAAGTATCAGGCGAGGATAATCCGTATCTTATTTTGGAAAGCAGAAACGAATGAAATAGCGGATAAAGAAAGATACTGATAATTTATTATATTGTATTGAGTAAATGTTTTCTTCCTTTCGTATTTGTCTATAAACGTTTAGCAAATATGGAGAGGCGATTCTTATTTTTGTGGAAGAAATGCTATCTTTGTCTTATGTTTCATGCAATTAATGATGATTGACAAGTGAAAAGCACGATTAAATATTTGATTCTTCTAATCATATATCTGGCTTGTAGCGATACCTTGCAAGCCCGGGACTACGTATTTCGTAATATAGTTATGTCCGACGGGCTTTCCGGAGTCTTGGTGAACGCTATTTATAAAGACTCGGAGGGCTTCGTTTGGTTAGGGACGGATAACTGTCTCGACCGTTTTGACGGTGTCAAAGTGAAACATTTTGAATTCCGTGGCATTGAGTCGGGAAGAAAGAAACGTGTGAACTGCATAGCAGAGACTTCTAACAGACAACTCTGGGTAGGAAACGGCGTGGGACTTTGGCGTTTGAACCGCAGCAACGGTGAATTACAACGAATCGTGCCGGAGAAAATAGACTTTGCCGTAAACACCCTTTTGGCAGACAACGACGTGCTATATCTGGGAACCGAAAAAGGACTTTTTATTCAGAAAGATGGGCAACTCATCCAGATACAAACAGACCCGAATGTGCTGGCCGCCTGTAACCGTGTCATGAACCTTTGTCTGAACGAAGATAAAAGTGTGCTCTGGATGGCTACCGTGCAAGGATTGTTTTCTTACTCATTAAAAGATGGAAAAGTTTCTTCCTGGCATTTCCGCGAAAATGTACCCGAAACAGATTATTTCCGGTGTCTTACCCGAATAGGGGAAACGCTCTATATAGGTACTATGAGCCAGGGAGTACTTCGTTTCGACATCCAAACGTCCACTTTCTCTCATGCTCCCTCTTTGGGATGTGATGTGATCTCCGATATCTCCGGAGACGGAAAAGAGAATGTGTATATAGCTACTGACGGTAATGGAGTTCATTTTCTTTCTCATAAAGATCAGTGTGTCACCCGTAGCTTTTGCCATGATATACGCGATAAGGAAGGAATCCGCAGTAACTCAATCTATTCGTTGTTGGTAGACAACCGTGGAGCACTTTGGGTAGGGCATTTTCAGGCCGGACTTGATTATTCACTCTATCAGAACGGACTGTTTTCTACTTATTCTTTTCCTCCTCTATTTAATTCCACCAATTTGTCGGTTCGTTCGTTCCTGAATCGTGGAAAGGAAAAAGTGATCGGTTCGCGTGACGGGCTGTTTTATATCAACGAATCTACAGGAACCGTAAAGAGCTTTGTAAGACCTGTACTGACTTCCGACCTGATACTTACGATCAGTTTCTACGAAGGAGAATATTATATCGGTACGTATGGAGGAGGAATGATGGTGCTGAATCCCCAGACACTTGCTCTTACTTATTTTGAAGAAGGAGATTCCGAGTTATTCCATAAAGGACATATTTTCTGCATAAAGCCTGATGAAAAAGGTAATCTGTGGGTGGGAACGTCTCAAGGCGTATTCTGCTATAATAAATCGGCAAAGCAAATTAAAAATTATACAAGTTCCAACTCCCAGCTGCCAGAAGGAAATGTTTATGAGATTAGTTTCGACTCTACCGGAAAAGGATGGATTGCAACCGAAACCGGAATGTGCATTTACGATCCTGCATCTCAAAGTCTCCGTTCCAATGTCTTCCCGGAAGGGTTTGTGCATCGTGATAAGGTAAGGACCATCTATGAAGACTCAAAACATAATCTTTTCTTCATCCGTGAGAAAGGGAGCCTGTTCATTTCATCGTTGACAATGGATCGCTTCCGGCAGAAATCCGTTCTTTCCACTCTCCCGGATAATTCGCTGATGTCCATTGTAGAAGATAACCTGGGGTGGTTGTGGATTGGTTGCAATGATGGTTTATTGCGGATGAAGGATGGCGAGGAGGATTATGACGCGTTTACTTTTAATGATGGAGTGCCCGGACCCACTTTCACCAATGGAGCCGCTTATAAGGATGAAAACGGACTATTATGGTTCGGTAATACTAAGGGATTGATTTGTGTGGACCCTAAAGAGGTAGATGAATTGCGCGGCAAGGTTCGTCCTATCGTGTTTACGGATATACAGGCAAACGGTGTTTCTATAACCGAAACTTCTTTAAAATATGACCAGAATAATCTGACTTTCAATTTTACGGATTTTGCCTATGGACTTCCTTCTGCTTTGCTATATGAGTATCGGCTGGATGGAGTGGATAATGACTGGAAACTGTTGACTGCACAGAGTGAGGTATCATACTACGGACTTGCTTCCGGAGACTATACTTTCCGTGTCCGTTTGCCGGGCAATGACCAGTCGGAAGCCAGTTGCGAGGTGACAGTGCGCCCTATGGTTCCCTGGTGGGGATGGGGATTGATTGTCGTTGCGTTAGTATTGATTGTGCTGCTGGTAAGATATTACTTGTGGAAACGATTAAGTACTTTGGTGAAGTCACCGGCTTTGTCGCCCGCAGAAGGGCAGGAAGAGAACGAACATGGCTTTTCCGAAAAGCAAGTGTGTGGAGATAACAATCAGGAGCAACCTGTCGAAGAGAAATATAAAACAAATCGTCTGAGTGAAACGGAATGCAAAGAGCTTTATGAAAAGCTTGTAGCTTATGTCGAAAAGGAACGGCCTTATATTAATCCTGATTTGAAAATGGGGGATCTGGCAGTAGCGTTAGGTACTTCCTCTCATTCTTTGTCTTATCTGCTGAATCAGTATTTGAATCAGTCTTATTATGATTTTATTAATGACTATCGTGTAGCTGAATTCAAAAGATTGGTAGTGGATAGCAAATATTCCCGCTATACGCTCGCCGCATTAGCCGAACTCTGCGGTTTTAGTTCCCGCGCTTCCTTCTTCCGTTCTTTCAAGAAGAGTACGGGAGTTACTCCCAACGAATATATTCGTAGTATTGGAGGAACGGCGAAAGAAGAGTAGAAACAAGTACTTCATCCGCTTGATAGTAGTACTTCATTCACTAGCATGTAGTACTTCATTCACTAGCATGTAGTACTTCATTTACTTGTATGTAGTACTTCATTTGCGTATCTGTTGTACTTCATCCACATGTTTGTTATACTTCATTTCCTTATCTGTCGTACTTCTGTCGTTCAGTGTTCATATAGATAGAGCAGTACTCTAAACTTCGTATGTTAAATGTAAATTATATGTACCTAATCCGCTTCTCGTTTTTGCTACTGCTACTGCCACTGACACCTTAGTGCCTCTTTGTCAGTGAATTTAAATAACGGCATATTTGTAAGTATTTGGTTTATAGTGTTATATGCGAATTTATTAAAAATGAATCATCTATTCCCCTTCTACTTATTAATTTTATTGTCAGTAGATTTCTACTTGTTTACTTGTAGTAATATAATACTATGCTCCTTTTTTAGGGCTTAAAATAGAGTTTTACTGATAATTGAGAACAATATAATAATTGTTTAGTGTCTTATATTTACATTTACCTAATGGGGATAATACTGTTTTACTATTAAAATAGGCATTAAGGTGTCAGTTGTCAGTGCTGTCAGTAGATTTTTTGTAATTGGAAAATATGAAATCATAATCGGTTAGTAATTAATCTGTTATAATATAAGGTGTAGAGGACGACTGATACTTTATACAAATTTCCACTGACATAATAAATGTTAATAGGAAAAAGTGGTGTGGTCTTTAATGTTTACAGCTGATTGCTTTCTTTTATGATAGTTAATCTCTCATATTAAAAGAAAGAATTTTGGCTATCAAACAAAGACAATCTTTTAGTCTTGTACGCATGAAGGAGCAGGAAAATATAGGCGAAAAACTATAAATAGAGTCTCATATTATGAAATGAGACTCTATATGAAGAATGAGTATTCTTTTGATTATTAGTGTTTTATGTTTTAATTAGTCTATTTGGATACGTTGCAATCCATCTGCCCGTTTTTCTTATGGATTCTTTTTAAATCACCTCTATATTTGCATCGTGATCGAAACCGAAAAAGATAGTATTATGGAGACAACAATTAACTCTTCCGACAACATTATCACTCGTTCTTACGAGGAATATCATCAGGTAATCTTAAACTATATTACCTATCGTATAACTCACCGCTATGAAGCGGAGGATTTGACGCAGGATGTATTCGTACGTTTACTGGATTATAAGCAGATGCTTCGTCCGGACACAGTGAAATATTTCCTTTTTACTATTGCGCGTAATATCGTGACCGATTATATACGCCGTTATTATAAGAAACAGGAAATAGACAGCTATTTGTACGATTTCACGGCTACTTCTACCAACGAAACAGAAGAAAACATCATTGTCAGTAATCTGATGGAGATGGAACAGATGCGTTTGGAGGCAATGCCCGAACAACGTCGCCTGGTTTATGCACTGAACCGTTTTGAAGACAAGAGTTCACCCGAAATTGCTACCGAACTGAATTTAAGCTGCCGGACTGTGGAAAACCATCTGTTTCTCGGACGTCGTGATATGCGTAACTTCTTTAGAAGTTGTATCTAAAATATCCAACCGTATATAATTTATTCATTAATAAATAACCTTTTGTGCTTATGGAAAAGGAATTAAAATCAAACCAAAGGTGTGTAGATGCCTCATCTTATTTTAGAGAACAAGAATTTAATACTATTTTTAAACCTCAAATTTAATATTATGAAACAAAGAGGATTAACTTTTAATTCGCAGCCGGGCAAGACAATAGTGGTCGCTCTGGGATTGATGCTGGGCCTATGTCCTGTTTCAAGCGCATGGGGCTATGCGAATGTAAATGATAACCTGGTAGTGTCACAAGTGCAGAAACAGGTGAAAGGGCAAGTGGTAGATGCTACAGGTGAGCCGCTGATCGGTGTGAATGTGAGTGTGGTGAGCCAGACTGGAGGTACCATAACGGATATTAATGGAAACTATTCTCTGAACGTTCCGCAAGGTGCTAAACTGAAGTTTTCTTATATCGGCTATAAAGAGCAGATGATAGAAGTAGGCAGTCAGACGGTGATCAACGTGAAGATGCAAGAAGACAGTGAAGTGCTTGACGAAGTGGTCGTGGTCGGCTATGGAACACAGAAAAAAGCGACTATGACAGGTTCTGTGACGGTGGTCAGTGATAAGATGCTAGAGAATAAAGGAACCATGTCAAGTCCGGTACAGGCGCTGCAAGGTCAGGTGCCGGGTGTCATCATCACACGAAACTCTTCGGCTCCGGGCGACGAAAGCTGGGGAATGAGTTTGCGTGGTGCTGTTTCCAAGAATACGACCAGTCCACTTGTTATTATTGATGGGGTGGAATATGAAAGTGTAAACGAACTACGTCTGTTAAATCCTTCAGATATTGAATCTATTAATTTTCTGAAAGATGCTTCCGCTTCTATTTACGGTAGTAAGGCCGCAGGTGGAGTAGTGTTGGTTACTACTAAGAAAGCCAAAGAGGGTAAGGTGCAAGTGGATTATAGTGGTTCGGTGACGGCTAAGTTTATCGGGCTGTCTCCCGATTTAATGAACATTGGTGAATGGGCATCGGCTGTAATAGATGCTCGTACTAATGACGGGTATACAGAAGATGATACTTGGCTACGATATGCCAAGCTGGCGTTGGCTTATAAAAATCAGTACATTAACCTAGATCATACAGCTAATCCATTCGGGACGGGTGCTTTTACTGATGTTGCTGATTTTGTATTCTTTGATACTAATTGGCAGGATATTATGTGGGGGACAGCAGCCTCTACCCAACACGAATTGGCAATTTCGGGAGGTTCCGATAATTCGAAATACCGTTTATCATTAGGCTATATGTTTGATGACAGCAACTTGAAATGGGGAAATAACAATAATAGCCGCTATAACCTACGATTGACGAATACTTTCAAACTCTCGGATAAGATGTCTATCGAATCAGTAATAGCATACAACCGCCAGGATCAGGTTGCTCCGACACAGGTCGGTTCTGCTCTGACTACCAGTGCACAGCAACCGGGATTTCCTTCGGCAACAGTTGATGGCAAGCCGTATGCCTGGGGTACGTGGGGTGCTCCTAACTGGTATTGTGAATTGGGAGGAGATAACAAACTTAAAGTCTCGGCTATTAATATCAGTGAGACATTCAATTATTCTATCACGAAAGATTTGAGTACTTCCGTAATAGCCGGCTACAACACTTCCACTGCAACTAGGGATACTCAGAAGAAATCGATCGAATGGTATAATTATGCAGGTGATCGGGTAGTACGTACAGACCCGACGGAAGATGCAAGCTCGTATACGAAGAGTAATTCACGGACAGATTTCTATTCTATTTCAGGGCGAGTAGACTGGTCGCATATATTTGCCGATGTTCATGATGTGAAGTTGATGGCTGGTTTGCAATATAATATGAAAGAGTATGAATATACGTATCTTCGTACAACTGGTATCTTACCATCTTTGGAAGTTCCTAATAGCAATAATGGCCTGATTTATTTGGTTAGTGAGGATAAGAATACACAATCCTCAAAATGGCAGGAGGCTGTAATGTCTTACTTTGGGCGTGCTAACTATAACTATCGCTCTAAATATATGCTGGAAGCTCAATTCCGCTATGATGGTTCTTCAAAATTCCAACCCGAGAACCGTTGGGCATTCTATTGGGGAACCTCTGGGGGATGGCGGCTTTCTGAAGAGGATTTTATAAAAGAACTTGAATTTATTGATGAATTCAAGTTGAGAGCTTCTTACGGTAGTGTGGGTAATCAAGCAGGTATAGATCGTTACGACGGAACACAACTTTATAATTTTAAACCAAGCCAAGGTGCTTTGATTGGTAATGGAAAAGTTTCTTATGTAGATACCAGTGGAAAACTACCAAGCCTTGACCGTACTTGGGAACGTATTCATAATTATAATATCGGACTTGACTTTGGATTCCTTAACCATCGGTTGACAGGTACTGCTGAGATGTTTTGGAAGAAGAGTAACAACATGTTGATTGATGTTATTTATCCGGGGATTCTGGGTGATAAGGCACCTACAGCAAATTATGGAGCTTTTAAGGCTCATGGATGGGAAGGAATGATTAACTGGTCTGATAGAATAGGTCAGGTAAATTATCACCTTGGTGGTACTTTCACTTACACAACTAATGAACTCACTGACAATGGGGGGAGTGGTGCAATAAAGAGTGGTGTACGTTCCGACCGTGAAGGTTATCCATTAAATTCTGTATTTGGACTTCGTTATTGTGGAAAGATACAGACGGAAGAGCAGTTGAAAAAGTATGTAAACCAATATAAAAACAATAGTACAATTGGTACATTGGATAATTTACGTTTGGGTGATAACATGTTTGAAGATGTGAATAAAGATGGAAAATTGACGGAGGAGGACTTTGTTTATTTAGGGACAGATGATCCGAAGGTACAGTTTTCAGTGAATGCAGGACTCGAATGGAAAGGATTAGACTTGTCTATTGTTTTTCAGGGTGCTGGAAAACGTACTGTCTGGCGTGAAAAGAGTACTTGGAGAATTCCGATGCGCGCAGTTTATCAGAATGGTAGCAATCAATTTATAGGCAATACTTGGAATCCGGATAATACAGGAGCTTATTATCCTTCACTGACTAATAAGTCTGAAATAAATGACTATAATTATCAGTGCTCATCTTGGTCGGTAGAAGATGGCGCCTACCTCCGTCTGAAGAATGTGACATTAGGTTATTCTTTGCCTTCTTCATTATTGGCGAAGACTAAAGTACTGTCGAAGGCACGTATTTATGTGACTGGATCAGACCTTTGGGAACATAGTAACATCAATGATGGTTGGGACCCTGAAGCAAACCGTGAAGTGGACAATGCAAAGCGCTATCCTTTCTTGCGTACCGTAACTTTTGGATTAAACTTAACCTTTTAATTGAAAACAAATATGAAATATACATTAAAAGCAATATTGATACTGATATTGGGATGTCTGACACATTCATGCCTTGATTTGGACCCGAAAGACCAAATTGCTGATGGTAACTACTGGAACTCAGTCACAGATTATAAGTTGTTCGCTAATCAGTTTTATAGTTGGACTCGTGACTTTTCAAACAGCGTATATGATGCGCCTCATTCTGATAAACGTTCTGATCTTATTGTAGACAAAGGAGGGACGAATGTGTATAGTAATGGTACAAATAGTATTCCGGCTTCAGACAATAATTATACAGATAATTACAACCGTATCCGTCGTGCGAATATACTTTTACAGAAAGCCGAAACTTACGATAATCCGACTGATATCGCACAGTATGTGGGTGAAGCGAAATTTTTCCGTGCTTACTGCTATTTTGAGTTATTGCAACTCTATGGTGATGCTATCATCACTAAAACACCGTTGGATGTAACTGACCCGGAATTGAAAGCTTCTCGTAATGACCGTAGTGAAGTGGCGGACTTAATTATTCAAGATCTGAAGGATGCTGCCGGTTTGCTTTCTGCTACTTCCGCTGTAGAGAGTGGTCGGGTAGGTAGTGAAGGAGCTTGGGCATTTTTGTCAAGAGTAGCTTTATATGAAGGTACCTGGCAGAAATTCCGTGGGAATACGGTACGTGGAAAAGAGTTGCTGGATATTGCTGCCAATGCAGCTAAAGAAGTGATTAATAGTAAGAAATTCAGTTTGTATGCACCTGTTATTTTGGGTGATAGCGCACAGAAGTATATGTTTATTTTAGAGGATGTAAAATCTAATCCTGCCGGACTTCAAAAAAGCTCTAACACGGAATATATTTTCTCCCGTCGTCATGATGAAACACTGAATCCGATTAATAAGAATATCACGAAAGAATGTTTGGCAAATGCACAAATGATTTCTCACAAGTTTGCAGCATTGTATCTTTGCCAGGACGGACTTCCTATTGACAAGTCTCCTAATATGTTTATGGGATACGATAAAATAGAAAGCGAATATCTGAATCGCGACAATCGTATGATTTATACATTATGTAAGCCTTATGGCTATTTTTGGAGCAATGAAAACTCTCGTGTCAATTGGACAGGTGATGCAGCAGATAGAGCATCGGCTTCCATTAAAGGATTGATTCCGACCAGTGGTAGTGGTTATAACAATCAGAAGTGGGCTACTGAACGTGCTGTGAATACAAATTATGAAGGCTATGATTATCCTATCATCCGCTATGCGGAAGTGCTGCTGAACTATGCCGAGGCGGTGTTTGAGCGTGATGAGACCATCTCTGATGAAGATTTGAATATTTCTTTGAATTTGGTTCGCAATCGTATCAACACTCAGATGCCAAAGTTAACAAATAGTTTTGCTCAAACCTACGGATTAGATATGCGTACTGAAATCCGTCGGGAACGTACAGTCGAACTCTTTAACGAGGGATTCCGCATTGACGATTTGAAGCGTTGGAAGACAGCTGAAACAGAAATGCCGCAGAATATTTTGGGTATCAAGTGGACAGGTACGGAGTATCAGACCAGATGGCCGAATGCTTCTTATTCTAAGAATAGTGATGGATTCCTGATCATAGAAAGCGGGCGTAAATGGGAGGATAAACATTATTTGTATCCATTGCCTACAGACCAATTACAGCTTAATCCGAATTTGAAACAGAATCCTGGTTGGGGAGAATAACAGATCGTTTTATTCATTAAAAATAACAGGTATGAAAAATAGATATTCAATATATAAAAACTTGTATGGTGCGTCTGCTTGCCTGCTTACTGCTTGCATGGTATTGACTGCATGTGACAAGGAGAAAGAGTTTACTCCTGCCATGTCTGAAGCGAAATTGATAAACTCCATTACTTTTGATGTGAGTGCGACATTGCCGTTGGCTATTGGCATGGATTCTACCATTGTCTATTCCGTAGAAGCTCCGGATGATTTGGAAGACCGTACAATTGTATGGAAATCAACGGATGAGAGTATTGCACGTGTGTCACAGGATGGGACTATAACCGGTGTGGCAGAAGGTACGGCTGTTATCAGTGCCACTCCTCCGATTGGCTTTGGGGCAACCGCTTCGGTAAAAGTGGAAATTGTTCCCGAGATTATAAAAGCTACCAGTCTGACACTCACAAATCCACGGGAAGGAGAAGTGATTTACGAAACGGACAAAATCCAGTTTGAAGCGCAAGTATTACCGGCTGACCACACATACTCTTATCTGACATGGAAGAGCAGTGACGAAAACATAGCTACTGTTTCTTCGCAAGGGTTGGTGAACTGTCTGAAGGCCGGAGAAGTGACAATTTCTGCTTTGACACATGACCATAGTGGTGTATATGGCTCCTATGTCTTGAAAGTTGTTGAATATATTCCGGTGGAACATGTTGCTATTGAACCCTATACTGATATGATTTGTGTTTCTATGGGAGATATAGCTCTGGATGTTACTTATACACCGGCTGATGCGACATTGGGTTCTGTTGACTGGGTGTCAAGTGATGAAAATGTAGCAACGGTGGATTTGGGTATTGTTACACCGAAAGGCTTCGGTACAACAGTGATTACGGCCACTTGCAGGGCTACGGGTGAAACAGCCTCTACCACAATTTCTGTAGAAAGCGGTTGGTGGATTTGGGATACACGGAATGAGTTTGGTGAGTGGACCGTACAGGGACAAGCTACTAATGGTCCTAAGATTGAACGTAAAGATGGCAAGTTGGTCGTAACATTAGGGAGCGGATCAAAGAGACGTGCTGACTTGAGACTTCCGGTGAATGATAAGAATCCATTGTATCTGGATATAGCTACTTATCCGGTATTTGCAATGCGTTGTGATATACCTAAGGGGGGGGCAAATACTTTGGATGCGGTTGCTTTGTCAGGAGTAAATATTGGTGGACCTAAATGTAATGATGGTATTACACTGGCTGATGGGACCCGATTGATTTATTATGACATAGCGGCGTTGAATAAGTATGATTTAGGTGTGATAGGATTCAAGACTTTTCAGATAAAAGTTGCAGATATTCCTGAAGCCAATGTAACTTCGGATACTTATAATGTGTATTGGGTCCGTACCTTCAAGAGTGTAGCAGAAATGGAAAACTTTGCTGAGGCGGAAGTTGCAGCAGGTAAGTAGTTGAATAATAACCAAAAATGAAAATAACGATGAAAAAGAATTTAATATTTGTACTTGGACTTTTACTGGTAATGGGCTTTACTGCCTGTTCCAGTGAAATAGAAGACGGAACGACAGATATAGATAGCTGGCCTATGCCTTATGAAGAGGTGAAAGGAGAATATACATATCAACACCCTTGTGCGATGTTTAATGATGCGGATTTTACTCGTGTCAAGACGATGCTGGACGATGGTACGGCACCGCAGGCTGTGAAAGAGGAATTTGAGATATTGAAAAATAGTGCATATACTTCTCTTTCTTATAGTGCTAGTCCTACAGAATGGATTGTGAGGGGTGACCCTACCGGTACCGGCGAAAGCAGTGAGAACTATGCGAATGCCATGCGTGATGCAGCAGCTGCCTATCAATTAGCTTTATTGTGGAAACTAACAGGCAACAAAGAGTATGCAGCGACCTCTGTTAAAGTAATGAATGACTGGGCTGATAAATGTAAGGGAATCAAATCAAATGATGCCAATCAGATGCTGGCTGCTGGTGCACAGGGATATACTTTTGCTAATGCTGCCGAGATTATGCAGACTTATGACGGTTGGGCGGATAAGGATAAAACTGATTTCAAGAAATGGATAGTAGATGTGTTTGCCGCAAAGAACATTGAATTTATGAAAGGACATGGAGGCCAGTGTAGTGACCACTATTGGTCAAACTGGGATTTGGTAAATATGTGTTCTTATATGGCTATTGGCATCTTGACTGAAAATGATGACATGGTGAACTATGTGGTGAATTATTTCTATAATGGTGTAGGTAATGGTTATATAGGTAAGTTGATTCAGGGAACATTTACAGATCCTTTGGGTAGCGGTGAAGAGATTGCTCAGAATCAGGAAAGTGGTCGTGACCAGGGACATGCTATGATGTCTGTAGCCGTTACTGCAAATCTTTGTCAGATGGCTTATACCTTTTATCAATGTAATCCTACCACTCCGCAACTTGATTTTTTTGCTGCCGATAATAATGCCATGATGAAGATGGGTGAATATACGGCACTCTTCAATCTGCGTGATGGAGCTGATCAGAAAAATGCAAATGGGGCATGGCTGTTGACAAAACAACAAATGCCTTTTAATCCATATAAGTATTGCATTGATTGTGCATGTTCCGATAAGAATCATGGTACTACTCATACGTCAGTAGCGGATGATACGGGACGTGGAAGTCTTCGTCCGGGATGGGAAATTTATTACAATCACTATGCGAAGATTAAGAAAGTAAGTAGTGGGTATAAGTATGCCAAACAAGCCGCTGACAAAATGCGTCCCGAGGCAGGTGCAGATGGAAGTAGCCGTTATGGAACTAACAGTGGAGCTTTTGACCAGCTAGGTTGGGGAACACTGATGCTATATAGAGAATAATCTTAGGATTTACGAGTTACTTAGAAAAAGGTGGTCTCCACTCTCAGGAGGGCACCTTTTTCTAAGTAACTCGATCATTTTATAATTGTTTCATTTAACAGCCACTTCCAAACAGGGATAACTTCTATGTTTATGCCCTTTTCATGAGCAATAGTACGCTCTTCATCTTTGGTAATGATATACATTTGTTCCATTGGAAAAACTGTATTGAGTTTGATTAATGCTTCAGTTTCCCGCTGATAGGTATTTTCGTCCATTAAAGAGTAACTGACCTGATATGCAGTCTTTTGCTCCGGAATAATGAAGTCTACTTCAATATTCTGGTTATAGAAATAGACCTCATTTCCGTATTTTTTATAGAGTTGTATAGCCACTATATTTTCCAGTAGACTGGTATTAGCATCGGTCAGGAATATGTGAAGCAATCCGTTATCAATGAAATAATATTTCATATTCGAATTACGTTCAGCAAACTTCGCTGCATAGTTCTCTAACGGAAAAAGTAGGCATGATTCCTTTAAATATTTTATGAAATCGATAATTGTCGCTTTACTAATCTTTATTCCCGCAGTGCTAATCAAATTGGCTAATCTTGTATGTGATACGGGCTGTTTGACACCTTCTGCCAATCGTTTGACCAGCAATCCCATAGCTTCTTCGTTTCTTATTTTATTGCGTACGATTAAATCACTGAAAAATATTTTGCTGTATATGTCATTTAGCCAAGCTCTTTTTGCAATAATATCCACCAATTCAGGAAATCCGCCGAATGAAAAATAATCATTGAATAGCTTACTTACCTCCGCACTTTGTTTTCCGTACATCCAGTTGGTAGCCAAAGTGATATTTTTAGCTTTTAAATATTCGAAGAAAGAATAGGGGTATACATCAGCGTTCCAATAACGTCCTCCCAAGGTTGTTGCGATTTCACGACTTAACATTTTGGCATTGCTTCCGGTGATATAGACATTATATTTTTGATTGGCTAATCGCCGGGCGAAATTCTCCCATCCTTCTATGTTCTGTATTTCGTCGAAAAAGAGTATAGGACGAAGATTAAACATGCTGGCATAGGCTTGTAGAATGAGGTCGAAATCATGAGTGGTGAACTGGCGCAAACGTTCGTCATCGAAGTTAATGTATACCATTTCTTCAATACTATGCCCTTCTTCTATTAACTGCTGGATACGTTGATATAGTAGATAGGACTTTCCTGCTTGTCTGATACCGACAAATACATAATTTCCATTCTTCTCAAAAAAGAAAGGACGTTTTATCAAAGGTATTTCATTTACGAATTCCTGTCCCTCAATAATGATCTTGCGGATGATTTCTCTTTCCATATATAATTGCTGTTTTGATGGAATTATAACTGTACAAAGATAATTAATAGTTTTCTATAGAAGACGATTTTTGAAAAGAATCGTTCTCTATAGAAAACTATTTTCTTTAAAAAGAGTAAATGTGTGATGGATGAATCATCGATAAATAGGAAAATATTCATGGGAGAGTTAGGTAATTACCTAACTCTCTTCGTATATATAAGCAAATAGGTCAGTAAATAGATTGTTGAAATAAGATAATGAATTCAGTTTTCGGAGCGGTTAGCTTTTTATAAAGGTGAAAAGAGCCTGTTTTTAGGAATAACATTTAGTTTTTTTGAATGAATTGATTAGTTAGGTAATATGCGTAAAAAGACTCTGTTTATAGCAGGAATGATGGCTTGCTGTTTTGTGGCAAGTGCACAGGAAATCTCTAGGACCTGGGTGGCTGACAAGGGCGACGGCACTTATCAGAACCCGGTTCTTTATGCCGATTATTCCGATCCGGATGTGTGCGCGGCGGGAGATGACTTCTATATGACAGCTTCCAGTTTTAACTGCATCCCGGGACTTCCTATACTTCACTCCAATGATTTGGTAAACTGGTCGCTTGTGAATTACGCCCTGCCGGTTCAGGAACCGCAAGAGTTCTTTGATAAAGCGCAGCATGGCAAAGGAGTATGGGCACCGGCAATCCGTTTTCATAACGGAGAATTCTATATTTATTGGGGTGATCCGGATTACGGCATCTATCTGATAAAAGCAAAAGATCCGGAAGGGGAATGGACTAAACCGGTATTGGTAAAGGCGGGGAAAGGAATGATTGATCCGACTCCTCTTTGGGATGAAGACGGGAAAGTATATCTGATACATGCCTACGCGGGAAGCCGTAGTGGAGTGAACAGTATTCTGGTCATCTGCGAACTGAATGCCGAAGGAACAGAAGTGATTTCTGACCCGGTGATGGTGTTCGATGGAAACGACGGTAAGAATCATACGGTAGAAGGTCCGAAACTTTATAAGCGGAACGGATACTATTATATATTTGCTCCTGCCGGCGGAGTTGCTACCGGCTGGCAGTTGGTGCTTCGTTCCAGAAATATCTATGGTCCTTACGAGTCAAAGATTGTAATGGCACAGGGAAAGACGACGGTCAACGGTCCTCATCAGGGAGGTTGGGTAGATACGAATACAGGGGAATCCTGGTTTGTACATTTCCAGGATCAGGGTGCTTATGGACGTGTTATTCACCTGAATCCGATGAAGTGGATCAATGACTGGCCTGTCATCGGAGCCGATAAGGACATGGATGGCTGTGGAGAACCTGTAACTACTTATAAGAAACCGAATGTAGGAAGAACATATCCGGTAGCGACCCCTCCGGAGAGCGATGAATTCAATACCCGCCATCTGGGGTTGCAATGGCAATGGCATGCCAATAAGAAAGATACTTATGGCTTTACCACCGACTTGGGGTATATCCGGCTATACGCAGGCAGCCTTTCCAAAGAATTCGTAAACTTCTGGGAAGTCCCCAATCTGTTGATGCAGAAGTTTCCGGCGGAGGAGTTTACAGCTACTGCCAAGCTGACGTTTACAGCTAAGCAGGATGGGGAACAGGCAGGTATTATCGTGATGGGATGGGATTATAGTTATTTGTCTGTCCGTAAGGCCAGCGATAAATTTATCCTGCAGCAAGCCGTATGCAAAGATGCGGAACAACAGAATCCCGAACAAGTAAAAGAACTGGCGAGCTTTCCGGTAGAATATCTGAAGATGCCGGGTGTTGCCGATAATGAATGGAAGACCGTTTATCTGAGGGTGAAAGTAACCAAAGGGGCCGTTTGTACCTTTGCTTATAGCCTGAACGGAAAGAAATATACCACAGTAGGCGATGCTTTCACAGCCCGGCAGGGAAAATGGATTGGAGCCAAGGTCGGATTGTTCTGTGTCACTCCTAATGACGGAAACAGAGGCTGGGCAGATGTCGACTGGTTCCGGATGACGAACGAATAAATGAGAATAGAAAATAAGAACTAACACGAAGATATAGAACGAAAAATGAAGAAGATTGTAGCAGGGTTGGTTGTAGTGCTAGGCTTTTATGCTTGTGCCCATCGGACTTCCGGTACTTTGGATGTGAATAAGGCTTTAGGCTATTGCGCAGAACAGACCCAACGTACATTGGTCGAACTGAAAGGAGATTCAGGGATAGACTATACGATGATGCCGCGTAACATCATGGCGGATGAGCATCATTGGAACTGTCGGAAAGCAACGAAGGAAGAATGGTGTGCCGGTTTCTGGCCCGGTGTCTTGTGGTATGACTACGAGTACACACAAGATAAGCACATTCTGGAAGAAGCCGAGAAATTCACCGCTTCACTGGAATTCCTTTCCCGTATTCCGGCTTATGACCATGATTTGGGATTTCTCGTTTTCTGCAGCTATGGCAACGGATATCGTCTGACCAAGAATCCCGCTTATAAACAGGTAATTCTGGATACGGCTGACTCATTGGCTACTTTATTTAATCCGGTAGTCGGCACCATGCTGTCATGGCCTCGCGAAGTGGAACCGCGCAACTGGCCCCACAATACTATCATGGACAATATGATCAACCTTGAAATGCTTTTCTGGGCATCCAAGAACGGGGGCAATCCTTACCTGTATGATATTGCGGTATCCCACGCCGATAAGACTATGAAATGCCAGTTCCGACCGGATTATACCTCCTATCACGTAGCGGTATACGATACCATTACAGGAAATCTGATCAAGGGAGTCACCCATCAGGGATATGCAGACAGCACCATGTGGGCACGCGGACAGGCATGGGCTGTTTATGGCTATACGGTAGTCTACCGTGAAACCAAAGATCCTAAATATCTGGACTTTGCACAGAAAGTGACGGATGTCTATCTGGAACGCCTGCCGGAGGATAAGATACCCTATTGGGACTTCAGCGCACCGGGGATTCCGGATGCTCCCCGCGACGCTTCGGCAGCTTCGGTAGTTGCTTCCGCATTGCTCGAACTATCCACCTATCTTCCGAACGGTAAAGGAAAAAGATATAAAGATGCCGCCATAGAAATGCTGGCAAGCTTAAGCTCTGACCGTTATCAGAGTGGTAAGAGCAATCCCGCTTTCCTGCTTCATAGCACGGGACACTGGCCGGCGCATTCGGAAATAGATGCTTCTATTATTTATGCGGATTATTATTATATCGAAGCGTTGCTTCGTCTGAAACGCCTGGAAGGGAAAGGAGTGCTGGGATAGAAATAAAGATGCTCTGCGAAGACCGGTCATTCGCAGAGCATTTTATTTACTGGTTAGGGTTTAGGTTATTTATTTCTTTACCTTGATGATATCATAATTCAGATCGCTGACAGCTTCCTGCAAACTATCGTTTACCAGACGCAGAGTAGTGTCATTGACGATTACGAAGTACATTGGAGCTTCGCCGTCATTCGGAGTCAGCTTAACAGCCTTGGTAGGTTTTTTGTTCACTACTTTTTGGACAGTCTGTTGTTTTCCTTTCGAAGAGAAGGTTTTGTTCTTACCCTGACCTTCTGCATCGAGGTAAGTCATATCCAGAGTATACGTGGTATCTACACCATCAGTTGCAGCATTCAGTGTTAATACGTAGTCGATACCCGGGCCGTCGGCTGCAGGAAGTGTTCCTTCATAAACTTCGGTCACTTCTGTGATCGGAGCCATTTCTATGGAAAGACTGTCTGCTTCTGCCTCTGCGGCTTTGTTGGCTTTTGATTGGCAAGATGCCAAAGCAGCTACGACTGCTGCTAACATAATTACTTTTTTCATCGTTAAGTGCTTTAAGTTAATATAAATATAGTGAGCTAATATTGCTCGGGTTATTATTTTCTTTATGCTTCTTCGTCCCGTTTGATGACCAGCAGTTTGTCTACTCGTCCACGGTCCATGTCCACCACTTCGAACTGCAGGTTCTTGTAGGTGAAGATATCTCCGGCTTTCGGGATACCGCCCAACAGGAACATTGCCAATCCTCCGAGGGTAGTGAAGTCTTCGTCTTCCAGATCTTCATAAGATAAGATTCCCATCTCTTCCATAAAGTCCTTGATGTTCATCGAGGCTTCTACGAGCATCGAACCATCCTGCCTTCTGACGATATCTTCTTCTTCCATTTCATCCTCTTCAAGGATGTCTCCGAAGATACTTTCGGTCAAGTCGTGCAGGGTGATGATACCCTCTGTACTACCATACTCGTTAACAACAACTCCGAACTTGTTTTTGTTCTTCTTGAATAGCTCTAATATTTTATTTGCATATAAACTTTCCGGAATAAACAGTGGCGGACGGGCTATTTCACGCAGGTTGAACTCCTTTTTGTTGCCTACCATCAGAATAATATCTTTTACGGATACCACACCGATAATCTCATCTTTTCGCTCGTCTACCAACAGATATTTGCTGTAGTGTTCCTCTTCGATGGTCTTCATCACCTTGTCTTTCGTATCGTCGGGATGGAAGATGACAAGATCTCTGCGATGCGTCATCAGTTCGTTGGCGCGTTTGTCCGAGAAGCGGAATACGTCACGCAGCATTTCCGTTTCTTCTTTGTCGATCACTCCCTGTTCCGAACTTTGGTGGAGAATCATCTTGATTTCTTCCTGTGTCATCGGGCGTTCTTCATTCTTCACGCCGATGATTCTGTTCAGCAGACGAGTGGAGATACTAAGCAGCCAGACGAACGGGTAGGAAACTTTCGTCAATAAAATCATAATCGGACTGAACAGAGTTGCGTACCGTTCCGGATTGCTGAGGGCAATGGATTTGGGTACCAGCTCGCCGATGATAAGAGAGAGGTAGGTGATGATTACTACTGTGGTAATCATTGCCAGATTGCGGGCATAGGCTTCTGCTCCCGGTATGAGAGAGAAGAACGGAACAAGATCGTCTGCGATGGCAACCCCACCATAGGCACCGGATACGATACCGATAAGGGTGATACCGATTTGGATAGTGGACAAGAACTTTTCCGGTTCTTCCAATTGTTTCAGTACTCCACGTGCAGATTTATTGCCTTTTCCGGCGAGAGTTTCAAGACGTGCTTTGCTGGAAGATACCAGCGCAATTTCGTACATGGCAAAGATGCCATTCAGTACAAGTAAGAAAAGTATAATAAGAAATTCCATAAATGGATTAAAATGATTATTGCTTCGAAATTACATGAAATCACGACGTCATGCAAATATGTACTGTATATTAATGATTTTTTAATAAACAATTGGTGCGGAATAGTAATGTATGCTTTGAAATGAAGGGTGTTTAATAAGCAAAGAACATATTCCGGGATTGCAAAGTAAATGCTCCCGGAATATGTTCTTTAGTTATTTCTGATTTTGAGTCTTTCTTATTGTTTGTATTTATCAGCCAGTTCTTTAGCACGGGCTACACGTTTGGCTGTGTCGGGGTGTGAAGAAAACATTCTCTGCATGTAGGAAGATGCGGGAGCTCCGTTGGACAATTCGAGAAGTTTATTCAGTGATTTGTACATGCCATAAGGGTCGATGTTGTTTTTTACGCAGAACTCTACCCCATAGGCATCGGCTTCGTACTCTTGTTTTTGTGAGTATTGCGCACCGGCAAGTGCTTCTGCCATTGCTCCCAGTTCAGAGTCGGTCAGTTTGGCGATTTGGCTGCTGGCTGCTCCTGCCGCATTCTTTACTGCCGAGCGGAGATAGGCATTCTTCATGGCATCTTTAGAATCGGTATGGATAACGTGTCCGATTTCATGACCGATGACTGCCATTACTTCCTCGTCGTTCATGACGTCCATCAGTCCGGCACAGATACGCACACTGCCGTCGCCGCAGGCGAAAGCGTTTACGTCCACTACTTCATACACGCCAAAGTTTACTTTCATGCCATCCACTTCTTTGATGTTGCCGGTCAGTCTTTCCAGACGTTTTCCGTATTCGCTGTCCGGTTTGGCCAGTGGATTATGCTTGTCCATCCATTCCATGTATTCTTTGCTCATGGCAGCGATGTCGGCATCCGATAAGGTGATTGCCTGCACGGCATCCTTGCCTGCTTGAAGAGCTTTTCCTACATTGAATTTTTTTCCGAATTGTGCCGAAGCGTTGAAACAGCTCATGCCCAGAAATAACAGGGTCACTAATGCAATTTGTTTTTTCATCATAGTGAATTTTAGTTCGTTATTATTATAATAGTGTTAGTATTCGAATGTGATTCCTAAAGTCGGCAGCAGTGTACCGCTTTCCTGTTTGACGGACTTCATGACATACCGCTGCCCGGCTATGGGGGCGTCCGGATTCTTAATTACCCCTGTGCTCATCAATACATCCGCCTGTTTCAGTTTGCTGCCTGCAATATTCTGCAAATCGATGTAGAAGCCCAGCATACAGCGTTTCAGGTAAAATGTTTTATCTATGCGTATATCTACCTGAGTAAAGGCCGGAAGCCGTTCTTCGTTATATCGGGTATAGTCGTAATACGGTTTTCCCTGAGCGTTCCAGGCTGTTACCAGAGAGGACTTGTCGGCATCATAAGGAGTGTAGGGAGCACCGCCTATGCAGCTGACTTTCATCCCGACGCTCCAATGTCGGGGGAGGTTATAAGTACCCCGTAAGTTGAAGATGAAGCGGTTGTCCCATGCGGAGGCGATATATTCGCTTTCTTTATTGTTACGGTATTCGCTTTTAAAGAGCGTGAAGGAGGAGGCCAGATTCAGCTTCTTGGCAATCAGCCATTTGAGGAGAAGTTCTGCGCCGTATGAGCGTCCCTGTGCGGTGGAAGTCAGCAGTTCGTTGCCTATCACTCCGTAATCGTTTCCTTTGCAGGTCAGCGGAATGCCGTCGGCTACGGAAAGGGGGATTTTGTCGTAGTCTTTGTAGAACCCTTCGAGAGATACTTCGAAGGTATCACCTTTTCGCCAGTTGATGTCTATGCTTCCCTGACTGACTTGCATATAGCGGAGCGCATATTTGTTGGCATAGAGTCCGTTATTGTTTTTAAAGCCGAGAGCGGTGTAGGGAGGCAACTGGTAGTAAAGTCCCGCATTTCCGCTTAGCGACCAGTGTTCCGTCAGTTGATAGGAAAGCGACAGGCGGGGAGAGAGCTGATCGGTCATATCCTTCATGGCTGCCGAGTAATTATTGGCATCGGCACGCAGACCGAGCGAAGCCGTAAAGCGTTCGTCTATCGAAGTATAGTTGATTGTTCCGAAAAGTCCCCAGCGCATGATGTCCAGATAGGTTTGATAGTCAAATGTCTGCGCATGGTCGGTGTACACCTTTTGGAAAGTGGTATTGCTATATTGGCTATAGTCCAGATTGGCTCCGACAGTCACTTTCCAGTTGCGGAAAGAAGAACTGTTTTCCAGACGGAACTGAGTGTTCTGCTCCGTAGAACGGAGACGGAGCGTGAGGTTATCCGGATTACTTTCGTCGTTCTGCCGGTATTTGGTGTTCCGGTTGTTCAGATAACTGTGGCTGGCGATGACCGACTGTACGTGTGCGCCTGCATAATGCCGGTATACAGTGCCAAGTGTGAATGTCTCCTGCTGAATCTTGGGCAGGTAACTGAGTATATATTCATTATCTTCATCGTCGGCTTTGGTGTTTAACTTCATTTTGTCAATGCCGCCCAGTCCCAGTACGGTCAATTCGTTTTGTGCGTCGAACCTTGTTTTCAGTTTAAACTGTGCATCCGTAAAGGTGGGCAGGAAGGGCAGACCGAGCATGTCAAACAGAAATTGCAGATAGGACTGACGGACGGAAACCAGATAGGAAGTCTTTTTACCCAGATGTCCGTTGGAAGCCAAAGATACTTCGGAAGCTCCGAGAGTGGCTTTCACGGAATTGCGTTCCATGTCTCCGTCACGCAATTTGAAGTCGAGCACAGAGCTGAGCGCATTTCCTTTATCCGTCGGAAAAGCTCCGGTATAGAAGTTCACTTCACGTATCAGATCGGCATTGAGAATACCTACCGGACCGCCCGATGCTCCTTGTGTACTGAAATGGTTGATATTGGGAATCTCTACTCCGTCCAGGTAAAAGCGGTTTTCGGAAGGTGATCCGCCGCGTACAATCAGGTCGTTGCGGTATCCTATCGGCGAAAAGGCGACTCCCGGATAAGACTGTACGATACGTGAAATATCCCGATTGGCCCCCGGACTCTTTTCTATCTCCTGCAATCCGATGATACGCAGGCTGACCGGACTTTCAATGTCGCGGCGAAAGGGGGAGGCGGTAATGGTTACTCCTTCAAGCTCCGTCTGGTTCTCTTCCATTTCTATCTGTATGTGCAGATCTCTGGTCGATAGAATATATTCGGGGGTAATGACGGTTTTGTATCCGATGGCTGATGCTTGCAGGCGGTAGATGCCGGGAGGAACTTGTTCTATCGAAAACTTTCCTTCCGCATCCGTCACTCCTCCTTTGTTTAGTCCGACAATCATTACATTGATAAATTCCAGAGGCTGGCGGCTGGATTTGTCAATGACTGTACCTTTCACTTGATGGACAGGCTGTGCCCATAGGAAGGAGATTGTTATATGGCAAAGTAGCAGAACTGACAGGAGTCTTTTCATGTTATTGCAGTTTAGTAACTGCAAAGTTAATGGAAAATAGTTTCACATTTCATTTTTATATTCTATTTTTGCGGGAACAATCAAATTAGGTTGAATATGAAAACCGTAAAACTGATAACCTGTAATGACGCAATGGAGGCACACATCCTGCAGGGAGCGTTAGAGAATGAAGGTATTGAATCTGTTCTGCACAATGAGAACTTCTCGTTTCTGTATAGAAGTTATGTGAGCAGTATCGCAGGAGTGGATATCTTGGTGGTAGATGAAGATTATGACAAAGCTGTCCGGGTGCTGAAACAGAATCAGAGCTGGCCCGAAGAACTGACTCTCTGCCCGTGTTGTGGATCATCTGACATTAAACTGGTGTTGAGAAAAGGAAAGAAACTGCGTGCGATAGGTGCGGCTGTGCTTTCTATGCTGGCTGCGGCGCCTCCGGGAAGCAACCACTGGGAATATACCTGCAAACAGTGTCATAAGACTTTTGATAAGCCTGTTTCTGAATTTCAGCCTTCGGAAGACGACGAAGAATGATCTGACTAAACATATTTATAAACACAATGAAAAAGAAAAAACTTCTATTAATTGCTCTTTTGTTAGTTTGGCTGGCACCTTCTTTTGCAGCCAAGGTAGATACTTTATTAGTGAAAAGCCCTTCCATGAATAAGGAAATAAAGGTGGTGGTAGTAACTCCTGATGCAGCCCTGGGAAAGAAAGCTGTATCATGCCCTGCTGTGTATCTGTTGCATGGCTTTGGCGGTCATGCCAAGACATGGATTGAAATCAAGCCCAATCTGCCTCAGATAGCGGATGAGAAAGGCATCATTTTTGTTTGTCCGGACGGAAGTACCAGCTGGTACTGGGATAGTCCGAAAGATCCGTCTTTCCGGTATGAAACGTTTGTTTCATCGGAGCTGGTGAAGTACATAGACGGACATTACAAGACAATCGCCGACCGTAAAGGACGTGCCATTACAGGGTTGAGTATGGGTGGACATGGCGGCTTGTGGACGGCTATCCGTCATAAAGATACTTTTGGCGCTTGTGGAAGCACAAGTGGCGGTGTGGATATTCGCCCGTTCCCGAAGAACTGGGATATGGCAAAACGCTTGGGAGACTATGAATCTAACAAGGAAATATGGGATACACATACTGTTATCAACCAGATTGATAAAATACAGAATGGAGATCTGGCGATTATCTTTGATTGTGGCGAAGCAGACTTTTTCATTCAGGTGAATAAGGATTTGCACAACCGCTTGTTGGAAAAGAAAATCGACCATGACTTTATCACTCGTCCCGGAGGGCATACCGGAGAGTATTGGAATAACTCTATCGATTATCAGATTTTGTTCTTTGATAAGTTCTTCAAGAAATAAAACCGGAAAAGCTTGACTTTAGCATCCGAATGTCGTATCTTTGGATGCATAATCATATAGTAGATTGAAATTAAACTACGATAGAAGGAGGAAGTGAGAACTTTCTCCTTTTTTTGTGTTTAGTCGGGGGGAAAAATGACTTTACCTCGGCTTTGGGTTGACTTTTACCTGCTTTCTGATGAAAATTAGATGCTTTGTCAAGCAAGATTAGATGCTTTGTCAGGTGAAAACAGATGCTTTGTTAAGTGAAAACCGATGCTTTGTTACGGCAAATGTGCCTTTCGTTCACGAAAAGGGGAACCGTGAGTTAAGAATCTGTAATTCTGCTCTTGACAAAAACGGGGTTATTCGATGGAAATATTGATGGTACGGTTTATATAATTCATGCTTTTACCGTTACCATATTTAGTCTGGATATGTAAGCCGGTAGGTTTGTTTTTCTTGTCAAAGCTATATGAATATTCGGTTCTTTCGGTGTAGGTATCATCCGTCTGGTCAGGATAGGAGGCAACGGTGAGATGCTGTGTCGGTTTGCCCAGTATCCCTGCAAACATCGCTTCACGATGAAAGGAGAGAGGATAAGTATCTGCCAGTACCGGACAGGGCAGGCGATAATAATTAATATCCTTTCCGGGTTCATAATGGGTTTGCAGCTCTCCGTACCCGGTGAATGATTCGTTGGTCAGCGAAGGACAAGTTGCAGAGACCAGGTCTCCTTGCTCGTATTTCAGTGAAAGGGTTTGTGTAGTGGCTGCTTCGCTGCTTCCTTCTTTGGGCAGGGTTTCCTTTACCAGTGTCAGATAACCGTCTGTATAGGAAAAGGTATATTCTCTCTTCTGACCGAACGAAGTGTATTCACACTGTGTAGCGTATCCTTGTTCGTTTAAAGTATATTTGCGTTGGATGCCCGTTTCGTCGGTAAGGGTGACACTGCCTCTGTTATTCTCGTATCGAACTGCTATCGGGTTAGTGATGGTTTCCGTCAGGTCGGCAATAGAAACCTCCTGTGAATAGATATAATCCGTCAGCCAATTCTCTTGATAAGAGAACTCTTCTCTTTTCGTAACGTCAGATACTCCTATTCCGTCAGACTTGCAGAATTCAGTTAACAGCATTCTGCTCATTGCAGGAGTCGGGATTTCAATTTCTGTCCATGCCTTTTCTTCATCATCCGAGCAACCGAATATGACTGTCATCATGCAGACTAAGAGGAGTATCTTTCTCATTACCGCTTATTTAATCCGTAATCCTCCGGCAAACCGTCTGCTGGCAGGACTACTGACATTCTTTTCTATCTTGAAGCTCTTCGTGCTTGGAGTTTCTTCTTTATCTTCGTCTTTCGGCGGATAAGTTCCTTCCAGCGTCTGAATGGCTATGCTTAGCATTCTCTCTTTGGGATCACCGAAAGGAAGAAACTGGCTGTAGTTGGTCGTTCCGTCAATGGACGTTTCACTTATCTTGAATTGATCGCTCGGAGTAAGAATGAATGGTTCTTCGCCTGCGACGTGATCTGAATTGTAAACGGTACATACCACAGGATTGACAGACCAGCGGTAAGTCTCATTGATGAACTGTTCGGTGGCTACAGTTTGTCCTTTACTTGCGCTGCCCATCACAATGATGTTAGGGTACTGGTCCTTTTTGTATAGACTGGTCAGCAGCATTTCCGCTGCTCCGGCTGTTGTGCCGCTGGTAATCACTATCAATACGTTCTGGTTCAGGTTGGTACCGGTTTTCAATACTTCCTGATCAAAATCGATGGTAGTGCTCTTGTCTATGTTTTTGTCATTGTACTCCAGGTAAGCCATAGGGGTACCCATTCTTGCACTCGGAACGAGGATGGTAGCTAATAACTGAACACAATCCAGAGATCCTCCCGCATTGTAGCGAAGGTCGAGTATGGTGGCCTTTACATTGGCTTCTTTAAATTTGGTAGAGACTTCGCGTAGTTTGTTGTTGTACTTTTCCGGATCGGCGCTAGTGCCGGCAGTGAAACTGTTGTACATCAGATAGCCTACTTTGGTACCATCATTTAAGGTCAGAATTTCGTATTTATGTACCGGCTGGTCTTCGATAGACTGGGCTGCTCCCAAATCCAGCGTAATGCCGTTCGGTACTACTTTGTATACCATTACCGGCTCTTCCGGAACTTCTTCTCCTTCTTCGGGCTCTACTTCAACTTCCTTCCATATCCCCATAGAAAGCTCTCTCGCTATCGTGCCTTGCAGCAGTTGTGTTTCATACTTCTTACTGATGTAGGAAGTATCTACTTTCATAATCCAGTCGCCACGTTGAAGACCGGCCTTTGCTGCGGGCGATTCGGGGATAACATAGGTAATCAGGGCATTGTATGCCGTATCGTTATCCTGGCTTTTTACAAGTGAATAGTCGAATCCATAGGTTGGCAATGGAGCTTCCATCACAGAGTCTACAAAAGAATAGCTGTCTTGGTCCCATTTCGCTTTGGATAGAAAGGAAGCGGGGTCCAGAAATAGATTAACGTCATTGTAGGAAGGCATATTCTGATACCACAGATAGTTCTCTTGCATAATGTCATACATCCAGCTATCCAGTTCGGTCAGGTGGGCATATTCCGGCCAGCGGTCTACACCACAAGAAAAGAAACTGCTGACAGATACGACGATCAGAGCAGGTATGAGTAGTATTTTGCGTAAATTCGTCATCATAAAAAGCTTTTCAGTGTGCAAATGTAGGAAATACTTTGCTTATCTACCACATTTATGGTATAAAAATGCCTTCAATATGTGATAGGCTGTTAGCAAATCCCGCCTTATCTTTGCAACATCGGAAATGAATGACAGGTATTAATATAATAGAGAGAGAATAAAGAGAATAATTAGAATCCGAAGAGAGTGATATAGAGTTAATGATTTTTGGATGGACCACAACCTGACTTTGACAAAGATTTGATGAAACAGATTTGCCTGTGTGCTAATTTGTCGATGATTATGATCATAATACATTGGCATATTAGCACTTCTTTGGTGTTAAATGAATAATTATGATGAATATAGCTGCATTATTATCCGGAGGTGTCGATAGCTCTGTCGTCGTTCACCTTCTTTGTGAGCAAGGATACCGTCCGACTCTTTTCTATATCAAGATAGGTATGGATGGAGCGGAGTATATGGATTGCTCGGCTGAAGAAGATATTGAAATGTCTGCCGCCATTGCCCGTAAGTATGGCTTGTCGCTGGAAGTGGTTGATTTGCATAAAGAGTACTGGGAGAACGTGGCTGCTTATGCGATTGATAAAATCAGAAAAGGACTGACGCCGAACCCGGACGTGATGTGCAACAAACTCATCAAGTTCGGTTGTTTTGAGCAGCGTGTCGGAAAGAATTTCGATTTTACAGCGACAGGGCATTATGCCACTACCGTCCAGCGGGACGGTAAGACTTGGCTGGGGACAGCCAAAGACCCTGTTAAAGACCAGACAGATTTCCTTGCACAGATAGACTATCTGCAAGTTTCCAAACTGATGTTTCCTGTTGGCGGGCTGATGAAGCAGGAAGTACGCGAGATTGCACGCAATGCAGGACTGCCCAGTGCCCGGAGAAAGGATAGTCAGGGGATTTGCTTTTTGGGGAAGATTAACTATAATGATTTCGTGCGTCGCTTTTTGGGAGAACAGGAAGGGGCGATTATAGAACTGGAGACCGGAAAGAGAGTGGGCACACATCGCGGCTACTGGTTTCATACGATCGGGCAGCGGAAAGGTCTTGGACTGAGTGGCGGTCCCTGGTTTGTGATAAAGAAGGATGTGCAGGAAAATATCATCTATGTCTCTCATGGATATGGAGTAGAGACGCAGTTTGGGCATGAATTCCGGATCAATGATTTCCACTTTATTACGGATAATCCGTGGAAAGATGCGGGAAAGGAGGTTGATATTACGTTCAAGATTCGTCACACTCCCGAATTTACAAGGGGAAGGCTGATTCAGGAAGAGGGCAATCGGTTCCGTATCTTGTCTTCCGAGAAGTTGCAGGGCATTGCGCCCGGTCAGTTCGGGGTCGTTTATGATCAGGAAGCGGGAGTTTGTGTGGGAAGTGGTGAGATTGTCCGTTAGCAGCTTTCAGCCGGGATCGATCTTTAGCCGGCTGTCTCAAATATAATATTCCGCCAAGTCGACAATCCCTGCACGCATCGCATACTTGGTAGCCTCGTGTACATTGTTGACTCCCAGCTTCCGGAAGATATTCTTTCGGTGGCTGTTTATCGTATGGAAACTGAGATTCTTTTCTGCGGCTATTTCTTTGGTTGTCTTTCCCAACGCGATCTCTTTGAGGATGTTTTTCTCTGTTTGTGTCAGCAGATGATCTTCTGTGGTGGCAGGGGATGGGGCAGAAGGGACCGATCCCGAAAGCAGCAGATTGCTGACATGATTGCAGATATACCGCTGTTTGCGTGAAGTGCATTGCAGGGCGGTCATGATCTCTTCTTTCGAATTGTCCTTCATGACTACTCCGAAAGCCATACTGCTGAACAATACCTGCCGGAGAAAATGAATGCTCAACTCATCGGAAAACAGAATCCAGTCGGCTTCTTTGAATCGCTCCTGCAAGACAATCAGTTCGTCTGCTCCGGCGAAATCAAATAAAGTATAATCCAGAATAACCACCGCTTGCGGATACAGACGCAGTTGCTGAATCAGCTCAGCCTTGTTGTCGGCTTCTAAAAGAACAGATACATCCTTTTGGCGGCTTAGCAGAAACATCATTCCTGCTTTACTGATATCCTGGTTGTCTGCGATGATATATTCCCTCATAAGAATTGATAAATTAAAAACTCCGCTACAAATGTACGCATTTTGCGCGATTTGTAGCGGAGTTGCTATCATATTCTTCTGTTCGGATTACCAGGCGCGTCCTTTGAAGATGTTGGATTGATCCAGTGGGACGATGTTACCGTTCAATGTCAGGTTGTTGTTATTGAAGTTCGGGCTGATTGATACCGAAGCATTGTTGTTACCGCTGCTCATGTTGATAAATACCTGAGCTGAGATACCGATACCCTGTACACTGAATGAGCAGTTTACATTTCCTTTCTTATCGATGTTCATCTTCATGTCCGAAGAGTTACCGTCTACAGTCACACCGCCGATACCGTTAGGGCCGGGATAAGGAGTGTTGAAAGCTGTCTGTACAGTGGCTCTGTTTCCGTTCATCAGGACGAAGTTAGTGTTGGAAGTCACGAAAGCACTCATACCGTTACGGAAGATTACCTGATTGGCTTCCAGAACAAACTGTTTGTTTTTCAAAGCCTGAACAGCCTGCTGGTAAGCTGCCATGTCCTGTACTTGTTCTTCTGCGCGAAGTTTTGCTCTTTCTGCGTCTCTTTCTGCTTTTCTGTCTGCGCGGCGGATGGCTGCGTTACTTTCCTGTGCATACATCATTGTGCTCGCACTTACTAAAACTAATGCTAATAATGCAATAAACTTTTTCATAACTTTTTTTTGTTTAGGTTTAATACGTTGTTCGTTTATTGCAAAAACAAAGTGTATGCCAGATTGTTCACGAGCGTTTTACAATTTTATATCCGATGGCTGCCACGGCAATACTCATTAAAGGACTGATAATGTTGAAAAAGCAATAGGGGAGGTACACCAGCGTAGGCACGCTCAGAATAGTGGCTTGCGTCATCCCGCAGGTATTCCACGGAATCAGTACGGATGTAACGGTTACTGAATCTTCCGTAGTCCGGCTGAGCAGGCAGCTTTCGTAACCTTTTTTAGCATAAATGTCGCGAAACATATTCCCGGTCAGGATAATGCTGATATATTGATCGGCAGTTGCCAGGTTGAGGAAAAGCCCGGAACAAACCGTAGCCGATACGACGCTGACCGTTTTCTTCATGAAGCGTACGAAGAGCGATGTGATGCTTCCCAGCATACCGCTGGCAGTCATAGCTCCGCCGAAACACATCGCACATAAAATCAGCCAGATTGTATTCATCATTCCCGACATACCACGGGTGGCAATTAAATCTGTCAAAACGGCATTGTCGGTCTGCAGGCTTGTCTTGCCGTAGATGGTCATCATCAGTCCTTTAAACAGGGAGTCGAAGTTGGAAACGGCAGCCCCCGAAATTTCCCGCAACAAATCCGGTTGGAAGATCAGAGCGAAAATGCCCGCCAATAGAGTGGACAGAAACAGGGTAATGATGGAAGGCACTTTCCGTGCAATCAATATGCCTGTTGCTATCGGTATAATCAGCAGCCACGGGGTGATATGGAACTTTTCGTTCAGGGCAGCTGCCACTTCCGCGATGTGCTGGGTGTTGCTGGCGTCATGAGACAGACCTGCTACCGTAAATATAATCAGTGTAATGATCAGTGAGGGCACCGTAGTAATCATCATATAGCGGATATGACGGAAGAGGGGCGTGTCCGTGACGGATGCCGCCAATATGGTCGTCTCGGACAAGGGAGAAACCTTATCGCCGAAATAGGCACCGGAGATGATAGCTCCCGCAATCCAGCCTTCTTCAAATCCCTGTGCCTTTCCGATGCCCATGAGGGCAATACCGATGGTAGCGATCGTTGTCCATGAACTTCCGGTCATAACGGAGATCAATACGCAAATAATACAGGTGGATGTCAGGAAGAAACTGGGATGGATAATCTGCATTCCGTAATAAATCAAAGTGGGCACTACTCCGCTAATCATCCAGATACCGCTTAATGCGCCGATAATCAGTAAGATGATGATGGCTGTTGTCACTCCTGCCACGTTGTTCGTGATTGCCAGTTCGTAGTCTTTCCAGGGGATTTTGTAGAAAGCCATGCCGATAAGGATACAAATGGAGGTGGTAGTAAGCAGCGATACCTGACTTCCACCATTGAGGGCATCACTGCCAAATACACGAATGGTGGCGAATAGTAATATCACTAATACGACAATGGGCAATAGTGATACGAGGGGAGATGGAGCTTTCTTCATTCTAAATATAACGCTTTATTATTTAATCTGGTGGTTTAGGTTTCTTTATTATGTAACTACCGGACCTTCAATGATGTCGGATGCTTTATTGATTTCAGGCATCGATTCCGGTAAATGTCTTTAGAGCGTATCCTATCAGGAAACTGATACCTGCCACACTGAAACTGAGTACAGCCATTTCCGTAAACCGCTTTCGGAAGCTTTCTCCACGGGCTACGGAATAATAGTAGTTGAAAAGGGCAATGATGATAAGTGCCATGGTCAGCATCACTCCCAAAGCTACGATTACATTGCTGATCAGTATAAACGGAGTAACCAGTGACACTACCGTGATCAGATAGGCGATTCCTGTATATACAGCAGCTTTTACCGGATGTTTCTTATCATCCCCTTCCGATTTGGTAGAAAGATATTCGGAAGATGCCATTGACAGTGCAGCGGCTATCCCTGTGATACTGCCGGTCAGTGCTATCAGTTTACTGTCACTCAAGGCAAGTGTGAAACCTGCCAGTGCACCTGTAAACTCAACCAGCGCATCATTAAGTCCTAGTACGACCGATCCCATATATTCCAGCCGTTCTTCATTGATAAGTGAAATCAACTTCTGCTCGTGCACTTCTTCTTCATGTGCCAGACGTTGCAGGTCTGGTATATGGGCATATTTATCATAATTATTATGGGCATTTTCCTCACTGGACTCCATTAATTTGATGGCGAATGTGATACCTAGTATGCGTGCCAGAAAGTAGAAACGGGCGATACGCTTATAGTCCGGACCGATTTCTTTTCCTGTATATTTCTTGAGGATAGCGTAATGCGACTTTTCTTCTGCTGCTATCAGTCGGAGCGTTTTGCGGTTATTCTCGTCTTTTTCGATAGATGCGAGCCGTTCATATAAGATGCTTTCTGTTATCTCGTTTCGTTGAAAGCGGGTGAATTCGGCAATATCCTGTTGGGTTGGAATCATTTCTTTATTTTTTTGGTCGCGCAAAGATACAATAAAAAGACAGAATTCTTTTTACCTTGCCGGACAGCACAATAAAATTTATTATAAGTTTATATTTTATTGGAATATAGATGCTTTCCTGTTACACCGGATTCGTCTTGCGCCTCAGCCACCAGTAACGGATAAAGAGTACACCGGTCAGGATCAGTGCGATGGACAGTCCTGTGTAGAAGACAGATATAAAACTTTCGGGCAACAGGTGGAAGCTGCGGATGGTGATGCCAAGGCAGATCATAAAGATCATGACGATCCAGCTTTTGACATCGAAGAAGGAGAAAGGGCAGTTCTTCTGTTCCTTTTTCCGTTCGATCCTTTGAGTATGCTTGTAATAGAGTCTTTTGAAGATTAATACGAAGAACAGTAGAAAGACGATGGTTGCTTCTCCTATCTTGAACATCCAGCCTTCGGAGTTATTAAGCCATGTAACGATGCCTATTCGCAAGATATTGGCACCGGCGATAATCCAGACGGTGCCTGCTGTGATAAGTAAGATTTCTTTGTTAACTCCGTATTTCATGTTTCCCTTTTTTGTATTAAACGGTTTACTGCTCCGTTTTGTTGACTCACTTCTTCGACAAAGTTGTAATTAGTAAAGAAATGCAGGTCAGTGTAGCTCCAATTCCAATAACACCATGCCATCCGTACAATTGCCAGAATGTACCCGCAAGGAAGGTTCCCAGGGAACCGCCGACGAAGTAGGTCGTCATGAAAATTGTATTGATGCGGTTGGAGGCTCGGGGTGACAGTTCGAAGATACTGGTCTGATTACTGAGCTGGATGCACTGCATACCTATGTCGATGATGATAATTCCCAGAATGATACCAAGGTAGGTGTTTTCTCCGACGAAGAAGAGTAGCCATGAAAAGAGGATCAGTCCGCAACCGATGAAGTTGAAGCGGCGGACACCCACTCTCTTTACGTATTTCCCCACAAAGGAGGCGGTTAATGCTCCCGCCACACCGCATAATCCCAGCAAACCGATGATGTCGCTGTTGGCATGAAAGGGGGCTTGCCCCATCTTGAAGGCAAGGCAGGACCACATGGCAAGAAGGGAACCGAAGTTTAACGCCGCACGGATGGAATAAATGCGTAGCTGCGGAAACTCTTTCACCAAAGCCAGCAGGGATTTCATCAGGTCGCCGTACTTGCCCCGGAAGTTGGTCTGAATATCGGGAAGGACTTTGAGCACGACAATCGCGCAGACGAACATCATGGCTGCGGCGATGTAATACATTTCGCGCCATCCGAACAGTTCGCCGACGAATCCGCTGACCACCCGTGAAGCAAGGATTCCGGTCAGCAAGCCCGATAGGACGATCCCGACATTCCTGCCTTTGTTTTCCGGACGGGAGAACTGGGCGGCTATGGGAATGAATATCTGCGGAATCATGGAGCAGGCTCCGGTGAAGAACGAAGCAAGGAGTATCAGATGGATATTATCTGCCAAAGCAATCGTCAGCAGGGAGAATATCAGGACAAAGAAATTGACAAGGATAATCTTTTTCCGCTGATACAAATCACCTAAGGGAGTGATAAACAAGAGTCCCGCTGCATAGCCTATCTGTGTGACCATGGCAATCAGGTTGGTACGGAATTCTGATATGCCAAGTTCATGGCGTATCATATTTAGCAGCGGTTGGATATAATAGATGTTGGCTACCGAGACTCCTGCCACAATGGCGAGCGTCCACAGGATGGATGCCGGCAGACCTCCGTTTTCTTTCAATGACTGTTTCATGCCGCAAAGATAATGAATATCACTCAACAAAGAAAGTGGTGGAGATGGTATTTCCTTCACCGTCTACTGCCGTCAGCGAATGTTTGCCGGCGGCGGGTTGCAGGGAGATTTTGTGAAAGTCCTGTGTCTGTGCTTGGTAGGTCTCGTCAAGATGCCAGAAAACGGTAGCGTTAGGATTGTTGTGCGCCAGTTCTACAGTCAGGAAACCTTTGCTGCCATCCAGTTGCTTGGGCAGTTTGATGCGTGCGTTCATCGGAGGATAGATAAATTGCATCGGCTGGAAAGTATCTTCTCCGCATCCGGCTTTAAAAGGAGGCAGCGGTTTATACTCCGGATGATGTTGTTTGTAATACCATTCCCATACGGGTGGCAGTGTGAACCAGCTTTTTCGAAGCGTAGGCTCCGTGTTGGCGCAATTTTCATAAATACGCTGGCTTTCATCGGCTGATAAAGTGACAAGATGGTGATAGGGGCATGCCTCTGTCCGCAGTCCTGCCGGTAAAACAAGAAGTGTGTCCATTTCATCACAGAACCGTCCTTTCAGATGTCCCGATTTCCGGCAGACCTCTGCTTCGACAAAGATGCCCGCAGGACGTGTAAACCACGAAGAGGAGGGGAGCAGATTAAAAATATCGAATAGTACGGGGCCGGCTGTCTGTGCACCCACCAGTCCGAGCTTTCCTTCTCCGGTGGCATTTCCTACCCATACGCCGACTGCATAGCGGGGCGTAACACCCACCGCCCAAGCATCCCGGAATCCGTAGCTCGTTCCGGTTTTCCATGCAATGGTCTGCATGGAAGGAATGGATTTCCAGTCAATCTCTTCGGGACGGTTGACTTCTTTCAAGGCATCGAATGTCTGCCATACGGCGCCTGGCTGAAAAGGATCGGTTGATTCTGTGATTCGGCTTGTCGGGAGCAACAGGCTGCAAGACCTTTGCGGCAGTTGCAACAAACTGCGTCCCATCATTGCATATGCGTTTGTTACATCCCATAAAGTGGCTTCCGCTCCTCCCAGAATAAGTGATAAACCATAGTGGGAAGAAGAACGGTTGATGGTTTTTAGCCCGATCTGTTGCAGGAAGCTATGAAACTTCGGGACTCCGTATCTTTGCAGCATCGTGACTGCGGGAATATTTAATGAACGCGCGAGAGCTTCCGAAGCGGGAACAGCTCCTTCGAACTGCATACTGAAATTCTGTGGCGTAAATCCGTTGATATTGACGGGTACGTCCGGCAGCAACATATCCGGCAGTAAACTTCCTTCTTGTAACATTGCGTAATATAAGAAAGGTTTGAGAATACTGCCCGTACTTCTCGGAGCCTGAATGACGTCCACTTGATTTCCTCCTTGTTTCCGGTCGAAATGGACGTTGCCGCAGTATGCCACCACTTGATTGCTCGGAATGTCAATCACCAGAATAGCCAGATTGCGGATATCGCTTCGTCCGAACTCGTTGCTCCATCGTTCCGCCAGATCTTCTACTTGGGTTTGAATGCCCTTGTTGATGGTCGAACGGGAGTATTCGCCGTTTCGTTCCTGATAGAACCGGCTGACCAGGTACGGTGCGATTTGTGGGAGCGCATGAGGTTCATCGGGAAGTGGCTCGCTGATAGCCAGTTCGTAGGTAGACGAATCGATGGTTTTCTTTTCGAGAAGCTGTTTCAGCAGGCGGTTTCGTTTGTCAAGCAACGTTTTCCGTCCTTTGGACAGATGAATCATGGCGGGCGCGTTGGGAAGAACGGCAAGCATGGCAGACTCCGCCCACGATAAGTCATCGGCAGAATGTCCGAAGTAGCGCCATGCGGCGGCATCCAGTCCCACTACATTTCCCCCGAAAGGGGCATGGGAGATATACATGGAAAGAATCTCCTCTTTGGAAGCGCGAAATTCCAGGCGGGTGGCCCAGATCATTTCAATCAGTTTCTCACGGAAGGTGCGCGATTCGTTTCGTGCCAGGCGGATGGTCTGCATGGTCAGCGTGCTGCCTCCGCTTACGATGCGTTTATTCTTCACATTCTGATAGAAAGCTCTTCCGATAGCGAACGGATTGACTCCCCAATGGTGGTAGAAATGTTTGTCTTCGAAAGTGATGAGGCATTCCTTGATCTTTTCCGGAGTCGTGTTTCGGGGAGGGAATCTCCATTGGCCGTCGGAGGCGATGCGTGCACCCAGCAGTTCCTCGTTCCGGTCCGTCACTACTGTGGAGTAGGGGACATGAAACAGGTGGCGGGGAAGACAAAAGATATATCCTGTCACCAAAAAAGCAAGAATACAAAGTATTACTTTTTGGGTGACGGACAATCGTTTGAAGAAATTCAAGATTTTGCTTCCCATGCACTTATGCTATCTGTCAATGCTGTTTTATTGTTCAGAGTCTTGTCAGCGGCTGACAGTCGTTCTTCCCGCTTTGGTGCGTGCCTGTACCACTGCATCATACATAGCTTCGCACTGAATGGCCGGAAGAATGAAGTTACCTGCATAAGTTGCCTGCAACCTTACGGTAAATGTTTTCGATTCACCCCGTCGCAGATCGAAATAAGTCAATACCCGGTCGTCACGAATATCTTTATAGGTGTACTTATCGGCTGAACTTTCCGGAGTATTCGCTTCATTAGAATTGGAAGAGGACGCTTCCGGAACAATCATCCGTTCATTATATATTTCCCATCCGGACGGTATAATATGGGTCAGTGCCAGATTGCTGTAATCGGAAGTACCGCTGATATTGGATAGGGTGACCGCAGACATAAAGTCTGTTCCCTGTCTGATGTCTTCCACGGAAATCGGTGAACCTGCCATATCTGTGTATTTCACATCCAGCCGGATATTATCGGCAATGGCTGGCAGCGTATCATTCAGCAATTGGGTACGTGTAATCAGGTCTACGCTCAATGCTCCTTTGCCTTGATTCTTCACAGAGACTGTTCCCGATTTCGGAGAAGTAGCTATCTCCTTCTCAAATACGGCTTTAGCAGATTTCACGGCGGGCTGTTGCTTGCCGTTCCAGCTCCATGTGAAATCCAGTGTACCGGATAATTGCTCCGCAAGTCGTCCCATTGCCATCAGGGCAAAGGCGGTAGACTGCGTGCTGAACCAGTTTTCCTGTGCCAGATTCTGTGATACCTTCTTTGCCTGTTGCAACGCATCCCGATCCCGTTTCATCAGAATGAGCGTTTCCAGAATCATTGCTTCATCCCGGTCGGACGAACCGTAAATCAGATTCATGGAAGAGTAAGGAATGACGGTCGTTTCTGCGTTGTATACTAATTCTCCGGCAGGTTTCATCTTACCGGTCAGCGCGTAGGCGGCTGCCAGTCTCCATTTGGCTTGGATGGAGAGTCCCGGCTGTTCCTTCATGCGGTTCATGGCTCCGTATTCCGGTGCACCGGCCAGTGCAAGGGTATAGAGGCGGAAGGCCTGCTGCAATTCCGATTGCCATATCTGCCAGTTGCTTGCTTCCTGCGGCATACGCCAGTTTTGGGCGGCGGCACGCTGGAAGCGTTTCCATTTGTTCAGTACGTTCGGATGAACGGCATACCCTTTTTCTTGTGCCAGTGTCAGGAACATACCCGTGTAAGAAGTGATCCATTCATCGGCGACGGCGTTGCCCGGCCAGTATACAAATCCGCCGTTGGGAAGCTGGCGGGCATATATCTGCCGGATAGCTTCCTGTACATTCGTCTTTATTTTCTCGACCTCCTGTTCGTCCACTGCCTTGAACTGGGAGACGAATAAGAGAGGTAATGCTTTGGAAGTCAGTTGCTCTGTGCAATGATGCTGATAGTTGTATAAGAAGTCGAATCTACGGCTGATGTCTACCGACGGAATGCGGGAGACTTCCAGTTGCACCTGATTGTTAGCCGAAGAAGAACCTGCCAGTGTGTATGACAGTTCGGCCTCCTGACCGGCTTCTATCCATTGGCTGTTGCGTAAGGTAACCACCGGATTCGGATTCCGGACTTCTATTTCGATCGTTTCTTTGGTCTGCTGTCCGTTGCCGCTTGCCGTCAGGTGGATGGTTGCCTTTCCGGTTTTGCTGCCTGTTTTCAGAGTGAAGTATGCCAGTTGGTCACCCGGCTGGTCAAAAGTGAGTGACTGCTGGCGATTGCCCGTGATCTGTACGCCTGCGCCGGATGCTTCCAGCGATACGGTCACGTTCTTCACTTGGTTCTCCATAGCGAATACATTTACCGGAACGGTAATTTCTTCCTGCGTACTCAATACACGGGGCAGAGTAGACAACAGCATGAGCGGTGTCCGCACAAATGCAGTCTTTTCCGCATTTCCGTAAGCGCTGTCCTGTCCGGCAACTACCATCGCACGTACAGAACCCACATACATCGGAAGCTTCAACGTATGTGTCTGTTGCTTGCCTTTCGCAAGATAGAAAGGACCGATGAATTTGACCACCGGTTTGAAACGGTTGGCTTTGGCATCTGCCGGTTTCAGCGAGGCATCTCCACCTGTGCTGAACAATGAACTGTAACGTCCGCCGGAAGCACCCAGCACATCGTCGTACATATCCCATGTACGGATGCCGAGAGCCTCGCGTGCATAAAACTCGTTCCACGGGTCGGGCGTCTTGAAGTTAGTCAGATCGAGCAGACCGTCATCCACAATCGCCAGTGTATAAGTCATCGGTTTTCCGCTTTTCTCGCTGACAGTCACGTTAAAGTCAGTTTCCGGACGCAGCACTTCCGGCATCTTGATCTGCGGTTGCAGAATCGTCTGACGGTTGGTCACAAATACCGGAGCAATGCCGTACATACGGATCGGCAGATCATTGACTGTCTGCGCATGAGGCTGCAACAGGCTGATATGCAGATAAACATTCGGAGCCATTTCCGGTGTAATCTTGAAGGTGAGTTTCGTATCTCCCTGATCGGACACTTCGAGCCATTGCTGCTGCAAGACGGTCGAACCGTTTTCGAGGGATACCAGCGCACGTCCTCCGGCGGCTGCGGGAATGATTGCCGTGGCTGTTTCTCCTATCTCATAAGAATCTTTGTCCAGTGAGAAAGCAAGCATCTTGATGCCGCTCGGGTCTGTCTTGTTCGAACGTCCGCGCCAGTCGGGCCAGTCGATGTAGACGGTTCCTCCGGTGGCGTGTCCGCTTTCACGGTCTTTCACGTACACCAGATAGCGTCCCCAATCCGGATAATTGATGCGGAACTTGAAGGAGGCTTTTCCTCCTGTGGTCTGCAGGTTACCACTGGCAACGGGAGTGATGGAACTGTTGTTGATGTAGGTTCCGAAAGACTCTTCACCGTTTTCCCACCACCAGCTCCAGCTGATCCGGTAGATTTTATATTCCAGATTGGAACGGTTCACCGGCTGTCCCTGATCGTTGACCGTCACGATGTCAAACACATGATCTTTGTCTGTTTCGATATACTTTCCTTTCGGCTGGTTCAGATTGATGCCCACATACGATGTGAACGGAGAGAAGGGAACAGTTTGCGAGTAAATGCTTGCATCTCCTCCCGGTTCGAAAACACGGGTGGTGAGCGTTGCATTCAGCATGCCCGGAGCACCCGTTGCTACCGGAAGCTGTATATTGACGCCTGCTCTTCCTTCCGCATCCAGCACCCCGTTGAACACATCCGCCCGGACGGTCGTAAAGTCCGTTGCCGGATTGTTGAACAGGTATTGCCCGTAGTTCTTGAACTGCGTATTGACCTTTGATAAGGACATTTCGACCTTGGCTTTCAGTCGCGATGCGGTGGCTCCCGTCAGCCATGAAGAAGTAAGCGGGGCATATACGTCTTTGCTCGAAGCCTGAAGGATGGTTGGTAAAGCTAGTGTAATCTTCAGACGGTTCGGCTTGATGGTTTCGATGCGCAGACTCTTGTGGAAGGCAGTTCCTCCTACTTTCACGTAGGCATTCCATAATCCGGTGGGATCGTCGGCTTGTGTGGGCACGGCAAATGTATAAAATCCGTTTGTACCCTGCGTAGAGATCATTTTGGTATAGAACTGTCCTCTTGGATTGTAAATCTCCAATGCTACCGGATGTTTGTCCGGAATGCGTTTCTCACGGTCTTCCAGCATGAAGGAAATATGCAGTGTATCTCCCGGACGCCATACGCCTCTCTCGCCATAGATAAATCCTTTCAGACCTTTCTGAATGTCTTTTCCTCCCACATCGAACCGGCTGACCGACTGCTCTTCGCCATCGACCACGCGTACATATGCCTTTTGCTTGTCCGCTTCGGCTACCGCTATGAAAGGAACTCCCTTCGGAGTGATTTCTACCAGCCCTTCACCGTTCGTCTCTCCCTTTCCAATCGGCTGGAGCTGGAAGTTGTAAATTGTTACCTGTGCTTTCGCTACCGGCTTCGTATCCAGAATGTTATTTACCGCAATCCACAACTTATTCAGTGAATTACGTTTCACAATCATTCCCAGATTGGAGGCAAAGATATTGCAGGCAGCTATCCGGTCGGAATTCATATAGTAGGACGGATGGCAGGGATTATCCCGTTCTGTCCATCGGTACTGGCTCCAGTCCATCGGCACGCTGCCGTTATAATAATAGTATGTTTCCGGAGTGTCCCATACCGCTTCATCGTCTTCCGACAATGTCTCTCCGCTGACTTTGGTCAGGTTGTCGGAAGACTTGTTGTCCGCGAACTGCATTTCCTTGTTTTCACTTCCCCCGCAAGGATAAGCGGAGTATTCCTGGCGGAACGAGAGGATGACACGGTAAATGGCTCCCGGCTCCTGATGAATCAATCCGGCAAGGTCTATCGAATAGTCTTCCCAGCGGTGCACATCTTTGGAAGAATCTTTCGCCAGCCACAATGTCTTCTTATAAACCAGTCGTCCCGAACGTCGCAATTCATTGGCTGAGGAGAGCGAGTTGTTCTGCATGAACATCAATACGTTGCTTTCGAAAATACGGATCACGCTCAAATCCACCGCATATAGATTGACGGCACGGAAGGGGATGATCAGACTTTTCGAATCGGGCAGGATAGCGGCGGAAGTAGCCATTTCTACCTGCGGTTTCAGGTTCAGTTCACTGAATGAGATGGAGTGGGAAGTGCCCAGCGGTTTGTCCTGGCTGTTTCTTATTCCTTCATGGATATTCAGCGTCAGTTTGTTCAGTTTGCCGGCTTCGAAGTAAACGAATACTTTATTTTCTTTGATCTGGAAAATAGAGGAAGAAACTTCCGGAACGTCGATGAGCCCTTTCAAGTCCTGTGTGTTGGATACAGGGTCGGAGAATATGATTTCAATTCCGTTTTCCGGTTGGTCGATGCGTACGGCGGACAGGAAGCGGAAACTGTTCTTTGCCGGGATCAGAATACTTTCGTTTTGGGTACGGTCGATGCCTGCCGGATTGCCTTTGGCGGTAATTTCCAGTTGGTAATCTTCCGCTTCTTTGGTTATCTGACTGATGCTGAATGCGTATCGGGTCGGGTGATCTGTCTGGGTGATTTCAATCGGATAGCTTTTGTTCTTTTCGCTTCCGGCTGTGAGCATTTTCTCTACTTCCTCTTTTTTCACTACATCGCTGAAACGTATTTCACCCGTTACGGTCACTTGGTCGGGCTGGGTGGCTGTGACGGTTATCGGATCGGTATGAATACTAAAGTTTCGTTCCTGCACGCGGAAGGAGAAGTTGAATTCTTCCAGCTTTTTGTCTACATCGACGAAATCTCCCAGGTGGAAGGTTCCTTCGTAAAAGGCGCCTGGTTTCAGTGCCCCTTCTTCGGGGACAAATTCAATGATATTGTTGCTGACCCAATACGTTTTTCCTTTCAATGAAGGAGAGAAACTGAACGGATTGTCTTTCAGTTCCTGATTCAGGTCCACCATCGGTTGGTCTTGTGTCAGTTCTATGCGTATCGTTGAGTTTTGCGAAATCACTCCTCCCGTATAAGCATTGACGTATGGAGCGTATTCGGCAGAAGGAATAATGTCTTTCTGATTACTTTTACAGGACGAAAATCCCGCAATTACTGTCAAAAGAATCAAGAATAGTCCGGCAGCAGTGCTGCATCTGGTTTTAATTTGTCCCATAGCGATGAGGTTTTATGATTCAACAAACAAATATACAGTTTTTATGGAAGATTTCTCTTAAATCTGCTTACTTTTGTACATTCAAATCATGTATTTATGGGAAGAAAGCAAGAATATAAAGAGACGAATTTGGAGTTCTTAAAAGAATTGTCATCGCAGGAAGGTGTTTATGCCTTGCCTTGCGGCATCTATTATAAGGTTTTGGAGACCGGTACGGGGACTGTTTTTCCTAATGTGCGGAGTATTGTTACCGTTCATTATAAAGGGAGCCTGATTAACGGTCGGGTGTTTGATAATTCTTATGAACGTAATTGTCCGGAAGCTTTCCGCCTCTGCGATGTAATAGATGGTTGGCAACTGGCGCTCCAACGGATGCGTGCGGGAGATAAATGGATCATCTATATACCTTACACGATGGGATACGGAACCCGTGCATCCGGTCCGATTCCGGCTTTTTCGACATTGGTATTTGAGGTAGAGCTTTTGGGAGTTGCATAACTAACGAAGAAAGATATGAAAGTGGAAATAAGAAGCAAAGTGGTGATATTGCTATGTATCGTTCTGGCAGTTTTTTCTTCCTGTATCACGGATGATGATGATGACAGGGGAGACTTTGCTCTTGTTGCCGGTGACGCCCTTCCTCAGTTTTCGGTAGAGATGAGTGATGGGGGAGTGTTGAATACGCAGTCATTTAGCGGGAAGGTTGGAGTGATTGTCTTTTTTCATACGGATTGTCCGGATTGTCAGAAAGAACTTCCGGTTATTCAGAAAGTTTATGATACATATAAAGAGAATCCGGATGTATTATTGTCTTGTATCAGCCGTTCGGAATCGGGCTCTGAAGTACAAGCCTATTGGGAAAAACATTCGTTTACCTTGCCTTTTTCCGCTCAGAATGATGATGCTGTCTTTTCGCTTTTTGCTTCCCATACCATTCCCCGTATATTGATAACAGACAAGGAGGGGATTATTCGTGCTGTATATACAGATGATCCTTTGGCGACCTATCAAGAATTGGCAAAAGATATCGATGCTGTCTTAATCGATAAGTTGTCCGGGAATGAACGATAGCTCATTTGTTGCAAATCAACAGGTGGTTTAATCTGGCTTTTTCTATTATTTGTTTTCATTCTTATAGACTGGTGAAAAACTTGTTTGTATCATATATTTACGATATTCCCCGGGAGATTAACAATTTTTATGTCAGTAAATGCAGGGTGGAACGGCAGAAGACTGAAAAAATAAAAAAAGATGATCTCTTGATTGATTATCAGGATTTTAATTGTTGTGCTATCCCTACAGAAAAGTAAATCTACTGACACTACTGACAACTGACACCTTAAGGCCTCTTTACAGAGAATACATCCAAGAGGAATGGATGAGTATGTAAATTAAAATGCCTTTAAATAACTCTTAATCACTGAAGTTCCGCAAATTCTTTATATTATTGACAAACAGTAGTATCTCAATTGGGAGTGACTAAAAAGTCGGTAGTATCTTAAGGAGGTTGTGTCAAAACGCTGGCACAACCTTTTTTTATGCACAAAGCCCAGACTTT